>Ga0247774_1000063_pt1 | contig 47874 bp, 42 predicted proteins | sample UWRJL001104B6_FD_179933 | JGI IMG/M metagenome (GOLD analysis project Ga0247774, IMG submission 179933) | Plant litter microbial communities from Arlington Agricultural Research Station in Wisconsin, United States - UWRJ-L001-104B-6 | ecosystem: Environmental > Terrestrial > Plant litter >...
GGAAAACCAGGGGCTTACTGCAACACGTAGATAGTGACAAACGCGAGCCTATATCGCATTGGTAGTGGTGGTATCTAGACCTCGGGTGCAGGTCCGGTGGATGTCTACGTACAATCATGTACAAGATGTGAAAAAAGGGGTATAAAAAAAGAAGTGGTTGACTTCTAGGAGGCGGCCCAATCCTATTAGACCCAGGTGCGGCGGGATATCCCAGGAAGTTGCCAGGAGACCCCCATGCTCTCATAGTGTGTCCACGTTAGGCGCTTCCATTAGGCCAGCAGTACTGGTCAGGCTACTTTAGACCATGTAAGCCAACCATGCGCTTGTGCCAACCTAGCCAAGTTGCGCCTGCCAACTTTCCGTTTTAGATGATAACAATTTTATGCAAGTTACTCATTGTAAAGGGAACACCCTGTCTGCCATGGGATTGCAGAGAGCATTGAGACGCTACCGCTTTCATTCATGAATGTAATAAGGCTTTTCTTTTGTACTATCATTCACGCCTATTTTAAGAATTGTAGGCTGCGTATTGTGTCCCGACGCGGCCCCGACACCGAAATAAAAGATGCTCCTGCCTCCCCTTCCTGTTTAGTGAGTTGACTCATGCCCCATGATTTCAACACACTCTCTTATGGCCGGGGTATATTCCCACGCCCACACCTCAAAGATAACATTCTGAATTGAAAACGGGCTAGATTCTTACTCGCCTGAATCGGGCGGGTCTTAATCCATTGTCGGAAGCGCGGGAGGATGCGCGATAGGCGGTGGAGTCGCGACAGGCGGCGGCGTGCCGGTGCAGCTCGGACATACCGAGCACGACGTCAACCCCACGAAAGTCGTCGTCGTGCAGTCATGCACCTCCAACGTCCGGGTCCACGACTTCATAGCCTTCGGGTCCTCGCCGGCCCCGCACGACCGAGTGGGCGCCAAGCATTTGAACATGGGACACTCGGAGATCGTCTCCACGGGGTGCTCGTCATCGGCAGAGCATGTGCACTGCGGCGGCTTCTCGGATGTGTGCGTCACGGTGACGACGTCGCAGTTCACCTCGTTGCAGGGCGGTATGGTGGGACACCCCGCGTAGACTGTCGTCGTCGGGCAGGGGGGGCTGTAGCTTGCCTCCTCGGGGGGCGCCGGCCAGACGTTCGCCGTTTTGGTGCAGGCTACCGTCGGCGAAGCAGGGCCGGTGCAGGGCTGGATGGGGGCACGCAAGGGGGAACTATTGTGCGGGTGACGGTATGACATGGTGGACACCGCGGCAGGTCATCCCTCACCAGCAAAGCGCTAGAACCAAGGTCAGCATGTGTGGTACCGATGTGCTTGTCTTACAATTAGTGGGAGAAACCCTCACCTGTGGGCAACTTGCCCCGCACAGAGGCAGCCGAAAATAGTCTGTAAAATTCTTGAGGATTTCATTGTTAGACGCAAATAAATCAACTATTCGATCCTAATAGCGATATTAGAATGCAGAATCAAACCAGCAACCAGTATTGAGCAGGGCGGGGAGGGCTTTATTAAAAATTTTGGCTCTCTGGTCGGGCCTTCTCGGGCTGTGCTTGGTGCTGTTTTTAGATCAGCCTGTGGTCCCTTAACCAGGGTTGGTCTGGTAATGCGACCGCAGAGTAATTTGCAGACCTCGTACGGATGCAGTACCGGGTAATTAAAGAGGCTAGCCAGCGATCCAGACTTCGCCATTGGCCTGATCGTAGCCTTAACGGCACGGAATGGAGGTGACGCTTAGGTGTCCATTACAACACTGGCCAGTAAGGGAACAAAAACGATGACTGCGACCGCACAGCTGATGAATGCTACAAGGGAAGCAGTAAAATCTGTAGGAAAGGAGGAGAGAGGTTGATTTTGTCAAGGTGCTGAATTCTTAATCACCCATGTCGCTTGAGTTCAAGTTTAGGAACCATTGATAAGTCTCGATTCGACGATTCTATGTAATTAGTCTACGCAAGTGCGCGCCAGAATTCTCTTTCGCTGAATTGGGGTTACTGTCATAGAGACCAAGGCCAATTAAACCTAGCTGCGGATGGGATGTGCTCGTTTGACATATATAGTAGTTTGTGGAGTTTCACCACGGGATAGTTATAGAAGGTTAAACATAAGTCTTTAACTGGCTCCTCTCCTGTTTAGCGCCTGTGCGCATGGTGGCTACGTCGCCAAGATTCGAAAGCCTCGACGCGATCTGCGGACGACCAGGTCGGGCACTATTTTCGAGAGTTTTCTTGCCTTATGATGTTCAAAGTCCGCTAGTCGTTCCACTTTGGCGATTGCAGCATGAATAATTGCGGAAACAGGATTTTGATGAGCGGCACATACAACACAGTCTGCGCCTTTGTTTCCATATTGTTGTGTTCTGCCTTCTGCCTTTGCCCCCTCACAGGCAAGCGAATAAGTTCCGTCCGATCGCAGGCAATGTCTTCGTTATGACTGACGGCTGCATACAGCCGCCAGAAGCACTCGTTCCTGGTAGCTAGGTGAAGCGACTGGATGGCGCAGGGGGCACATTTTTGGTGCCATTGGCAAGGCCACACGGTTTCATCGGCGGTAGGGGGCCAAAATCCTGCCAGGCTGCGCCACAGCCAGGGACACGCCAAATAGAGACAAACCCCCGTCCATCTGCTTCTGTAGAAAACCTCAAATCGTTCAGTCTCCACTGACAATGTCGCCTTCAATATTGGACGAAATCGCCCATAATGACTCATCCCTGCTTATTTTTGGTCCTCCTCGCAGGGTACGCATTACCGGCCTCCGCCGAAGTAAACATTACGGGGAACTACACTTCTAGGATCCTCCCCCTCGTGTATCGATCTAAGGAGATCCCCTGGGCCGATTGGATCTCCCTCCTCACACTCTGTTTGGCACCTCTGTTTGCCCACATCATCGCTGGCGTTCCGCAGCCTTCCTACCTCACCAGCCGCAAACCGCGTTGGCACGACAAGCTTGGTCTCTACAACCCCACGTCAATTCTATGGCGCTACTTCGCCATAGCCGACAGGCGGCTTCGCGCTCGCAACTGGGCCCGTGCTGATCTCGCCGCCGTCAACGCCGTCTTCTGGACCTCTCACGGCTGGGACTGTTCTGAGGAGATGGCTGCCACCAGTAGCGCGAATATCATCAAGCTTCCCGAAAAAACATACACCAAACTACTATCCACCAGCTCGCTCAAGTCGCTGATCGTAACGGTCCAAGGCGTCCAGTCGATATACGTGCTGGTCTTCGGACTGAGAGGCGGCTTGTTTGGCCTTAAGCTAGCTGTCGACTCCATCTTTGGCCCGCTGGCCGTATTTGGACTGCTACGGCTGTGTGCTGCGCCGTGGCTTACGGACGATTATGTCTATTCAATCTCGAGCGATGAGCAATTCCAGGCCATGCAAGACCTAGCGGCCAGTAAGCCCTACAACCCAGCGGCGACGATGAAACAGCCAGGAGCCTTCGTATCAACATCCGGAACCCACACGGCGGCCGCGGTGAGCCTTCTCAACTCGCGCGACTTGTCTGCGGGGAGTAACTTTCGTCCCCGCGGGAACTGGCGCAGCTGGGTATTTCGGGTAGTATACCTGCTTCCAATAGCTTTCCTCTGGTGTATCTGCATCCTTTACTTTCTACCAGCAAACAGCCACAAAGAGGCAGTCCTAAGTTCAACCACCTTTTCCCTTGCCCTCTTCTACTTTGGTTTCCTTTCAATATCGCTTCTTCTCTACACCTATTACTTCATTCGGGGGTTTACGGGTTCCACCGTCATCCCCTGCCTCTCAACAATGTGGTACAAGATTTACACCGCCATTTCAATTTCGGTGATGCTCGCGCTCATCGTCGTTGCCTCGATCGAAACTCGCCAGACGACTTGCGGAAAGACCACGACCTGGCCAGAGTATATTACAGTTAACGAAGTTTTAATTTCAGCGGACGAACAGCTCTGTCCCAACACCATTACTATTTCTTCGAACTCGGATATGGAGTTTGGCGTGGCTACACGGGGCGCATCTATTCGGAATGGAACAGTTGTAGCGCTGGAGCCTGGGCAGTTCCGCGTTGCGGATTTCGATGGATACTGCCGCGGAACACCTGGCGAAATTCACACAGTGGCTGCAGTCAACGGCTCGTCAGGTAGTTGATATGATCCATGGCTTTCATGTTGAGAATTATCGTCGTTTTCTTGCCTGGCACTCTCCTCAAAAGTGATAAAATTGCAATAGCAAGGCTTCTGTGGTGGGGAAGGGGTAGTAGCGGCGGCTGGCAGGTGCAAGGGACGCCAACATCAAGTGTTGGGGATTCCGAGGTCTTGCCCTACCCTGCCGCTAAATGAAGCGTCGTCATCATCGGCTACCCGTTACGTAGTTCTAGCAAAGTCTTGTCAATACATCACTGTCGTGTCACTCAAGACATACATCCGGGTGATGTAAAAGAGCTTAGCAGCCGGGGTTAAAACTAGGAGAACACCTTCCCTACCATGAAAAGTTTGAATCCTTCCACATTCTCAGCAGGCCTCAGTTGGCGCCCTGAGCAAGGCATGCCCGCCAATACGACAGGTATAATGATAGCGTTCATATTCAATACCCCAGTCATCTGGCTAATGACCCGTTTGGTGCCTCGGTCGTGGAGACATGGGAGGCACTCTCCTTGCCCTAGAGCCTAGACCTCAATGGCTATGTGAAAGTTCAGAAATGCAATTGAAAATTACCTTCGTTGTGATTTCTTACAATGCTGAAACGGACGAAGAGCTGCCTACTCCAATAAAACCGACTGGTGGGTGTGCAAGGTGTAGTGCAGGCGATGTAACGGAGGTGTGCTACACAAATGGCGACCATGCATACCTCTTGTCCTCTAACCAAGTTAACATTAGTAAATCAGAGGCTAAAAAGCTTTTCGGAGGGTCTCCACTTGCTTTCCTCTGAACAATCTTATCAGGGGCCGGCGGGCTTAAGAACGGCAGTCCATAAAATGAGGTCTATGCGGCGCAATATGCCGAATATCTTAGATGTCAATAAATAGCAGGAGTGCTTGGTGACAAGCTACGATATTGGCGTGGCGGCTAGTGAGCTCCAGGCTGCTCAACTGCATGCAGGGAGCACGGGACACACCACGTAGAAATGAAATCGGCATAAGCGAACACCTTAATTCCATACCGGCAGCACTGAGGTCCTAAGCCTCACTCGGCAGAGGCATCGGGGGAAGGTCCGGGAGCGGGGCGGGCAAGGTGGGTAAGGTGCCCAAGCTCGATAATTCCCCCATCATCCCCAATCTGGTGTTCGCTAAATTGTTTCTCTTCTCTAATTGAGCCGGCTGTTCGAGGAGCGGAAGGTCTTTAAGACCCCTATTATGCGGGGCGAATTTTCGCGGGGCCGCCGCCCAACAATCAAGGGAATGAAGTGGATATAACCGGCGAACGGCCGCCACCCCACCTCACTTGTGAACCCGCCGGGGGGCGACAGCCATAGTTTTTATCGAAAGTTCCAAAATTTGGACTCGTCCAACAGCCATCTCTCAGGTTGGGCGAGGATCTTCGTTGGATTAGATGGGGAGATGATCTCCCCCGTGAACTCACTGCTCCTAATTTGGAGCCTCGTCGGATCGACGTTGGCAGTTAACTCGATCCCCTACGAGGATGAGTTCTACGACCCCCCGGAAGGCTGGGAGAACCAGCCCCACGGAGCCGTTTTGAAGACGCGATTCTCCGCCTACGATCTTCCCACTGCCATCGAAAATGTCCAAGATACCTTTCAGGTTATGTACCGGTCGGTGGACTCCTGGGGAAACGACACGTGGGGCGTGACGACCGTCTTCATTCCACCCAGTCACAACCTCTCTAGCTGCCGCGACGACCTCGAGAACCCGGACATTTCCTGCTCGCACGGCCTCGTCGTGTACCAGGTGCCCTACGACACCATCAACCCAAACTCCCCCGCCAGCTACCTCGCGCAGTTTGGCGAGTCCTACGGGGACATCAAGTTTTCGCTGGGCCGAGGTTGGTTCGTGTCCCTCACCGACTACGAGGGTCCGCTGGCGGCCTTCAGCGCAGGCGTCCAGGCCGGGCACTCGATCCTCGACTCCATCCCCGCCGTGCTCGAGGTCGCCCGGGCCCACTACGGGTTCCGAGGAAACGACACCAGGACCGCCATGTGGGGCTACAGCGGCGGCGGCCAGGCGACCGGCATGGCCGCCGAGCTGGCCGCCGAGTACGCCCCCGACCTCCACCTGGCCGGCGCCGTCGTCGGGGGGCCCCCGCCCGATCTCCGCGCCTCGCTGGACATCGTCAACGCGCGCGAGACGAGCGGGCTGGTGATCGCGTCCCTGATCGGCATCACGGTGCAGCGGCCCGACGTCTGGGAGGGTCTCCTGTCGCGGCTGAAGCCCGAGGGCCGGTACAACCGCACCGGGTTCCTGACGGGATACCGCACGACGGGCTTCCGCGCGCTCGCCTACTTCCTCGACCAGGACGTGTACGAGTACTTTCAGAACGGGTACGACGACGTGTGGACTCCGGATGTAATCGAAATTTACGAGCAGGACGGCGTCATGGGGAGGCACGGCACTCCGAACATGCCCGTGTTTGTCTACCTTGCCGTCAATGACGGTTTCTTCAAGATCACCGACGCAGATGCGTTGGTCGCAAAATACTGCGACGAAGGAGCGAATATCTTGTATCACCGTAATATTGTTGGACATCACAAGAACGAGTTGACAAACGGGCGACAGCGGGCATTGAACTATTTGGGGTATGTTCTGGACGGGGAGAAGGAAATCGAGGTGCCACCAACAGGGTGCCTGTGGCGGGATGTTAGTGAATGGGTTGACCCAGACAGCATCCATTAGAAAGGGAATTCATCTTCTTAAGAAGATGGGGACCGTGACGTTTATTTGTCGCGACCTAGAAGCCGAAGCGGAGAGGAACTTGCCTACTTTTTGTCTAGTTGTACTTCATTCTGCTTCCAGTCTCTATTGACTATTAAATATCATTTCCTCAAAATAGGCGCCTACTGGCTGTATTTGGAGCAAGAGCCGAAATGGAGCAGGTTCAAACAAGAGAAATATCTAGTCTTGGCTCACCCTCTATCCATGACGGGACAAGAATACGTCCCCAACCCACCCGTCCGTAGACAGCCCTTTCAGCGTCTTCAGGCTCAACTCGTCTCACGAACAAGCACCACAGGTAGAGTGGCTCTGCCGTATCCACGGGGGGCATGTACCACGGTCTAACCGACTCCTTGACGAGCGGAAGGCAGCTGATTGGTCCAGCCGTTCTGACCATCCCGTCGAAGGCGCACCAGCCCACGTTTCCCTGCCGTCGGTCGACGAGCAGATGGTACTGCTCGTAATGATTCGTATGATGACACCAACTTGTTTCCCTTGGAGCTGGGTGTCGTAACGCGTCGGACTGCGGATCGATGGCTCGCAGGTCCTCTATGTAGGACGGGACACAGTCGAACGGCCCCACGACGGTATCAACTTCTTTGACTAGCGAGGATTCAAACGTCAAAACCTTAGACAATCCGAATTGATCAGACGGCCGAATCCGACCGCACGCCACAGACATCCCCGAGGTTGCTTCCTCGTTCTCGCTCATCACGAAGTCGATCCTGCCCGTAACAGAAGCCCACGACCATGAAGGCACCCCGTCTACATCGCGCACGAGCTTGTGGTTGCCGTGTCCGCTCCAGAGCCACCTAAGACACTGCGGCATATCCTCTAGAAAGAGTCCGTAGTGGGGCGTCTTCCCGTGTCTCCTACCCCAGGAGGATTCAAGGCCCCGGATTGCAATCAGCTTGTCGGACTTGTAGGTGAGCCCGCGCCGGGAATAATCCCGAACCATGTTCGCCCACGAGTACGGGATGGCGTGGACGGAACCTCTGCCCCCGCTGTACTCCGTCACGCCCATGGCAGGGTCGCGGGAGCACGTCCACACGATACCCCACTTGGTGAAGTGTGCGGTTCTGCGGGCGAGGACGTACTCCTGCAGGACCCACGCACGAGTGTTCAGCGGCCCGTTCTCGACGAAGTACTGCGGACTGCGGGACGTGTAGGCGTAAACTCCGCCATGGAGTTCGCCTTTATATGAAACTGGCGCGAAGTCGTCTTTTAACCTAACTCCGAAAAGCCCTTGGCTCGAGTCAGTGGCCGCTGATGCAGCGATGACGAAGAGGGCTTCCTCGTAGGTGCGACCCATAATGGCAGCTTCTGTCTCCCAGTCTATCGGGTCATCTTGAATGATGCAAAGGGAATCAATCCATAAGTAGTCGACATGGAGGTCGACACAGAGGGTGCATGCATCTTTAAAGGTTTGCGAAAGTGTTGCCCACGGAATGCCCTCCTCGTGATGGGCAAGATTACCCCGGAGCGTACATGGGGGCCGTCTATCGGGTGGACCCCAGCAGTGGCTGAGTGCTGCGTACCGAACTGCGAACCCGGAGTTTTTTTCAACCTCCACCAGCTGAATAGCTGGTGGTGAGCCCTCCTCCATTGCGGGCACGACGCGCAGCAAACGACGAGGAGCCATTGACGTCACTCGGTGTTCCACCTCATCCCCGGAGAAAGACATTCGGCATTTATCGTGCTGAGATAGACAGATGTCTAGCCACTTTTTGACAAACTGACTGGGCTTCAGCGCTTGGGGATCCAGAGGCATGCAGAGGTCCGACTCGATGACGTCGCCGCTCAGTGACGCGGCACTCCCTAGCATGCGAATCAGCACGGAATCGGGCTCCACGAAAGTGACGGGTGTGCTCCGCGCGGTCCAACTGACCTCTTTCGGCATAGAGTGGGATTTCAAACACCAGTCTTCCCGGCCCGACGAGTTCGATGCCGCCAAATTTGGTGGCCGAGATCCGACCTGCCGACTTCCCCCATTCGAGGACCCGCCGACGGAGCCTGAATATCGCGTCTGCGTGCTCTTTAACGGGCCCCGCTTCGGTTAAGTATTCTTCGAGGCCGCTGAAGCTATGGAAATATGATGTCAATAGGCGACAGAAGGGGCATGCCGAGGCCGCGCCCTCCAACACCTGGCGGAGGGTGGCGAGAGGGAAATCCTCTGTCCGCGGGTCGATGGCGGGAGGGAGATGGTGGATGTCCAGCCTTCTGCAGTGCTCGCACAAGTTCATCCCGGTGGCAAATGTCAGAAATGGGACCCGAGAGCAGACGAAGCGCTGGTAGCGACAGTGTGAGTAGCGAAGTTTAGCTGATGGCAATTGCGGCCTGATGGCATTGCGTTAGTCATTTGGTGGGTTGTCTCCAGCAGGTCTTACCTCACACGACCAATTCGACCCTTTAAGACGTATCTTCAACCCCAATTGAGCCAGAAACACCTTATATCTTCTTGGAAGTTCTCGAAAATTAGTTAAAATTCTCGAGAAATTTTACTAGAGCTAGGTGACGGCTTGCAACTTTTGAAGAATGCGCGCAAGAGCTAGTCGCCAAGATGAGTTGCAGATCTTAAAAAAAAAATAAAAAAATTGGCGCATAAAATACTCTGTACCCGCTTTGTATCCCACTTGCGCGACCACAATGGATATGTGGCCTGTGCGAGCCCTTGTTCTCTGAGGTTAGTACTATAATTAGGGCTTGTCAGCGTGCAATTCAGCCCAGATGGGACGCTAAATTCTTCGGCGGGGTCGCGAGACGTCTTCTCCAACACACTCGCGGCGAACGTTTTGTTAGATGCTCAGGTATACAAGCAAGCCCTAGGGCCCGGGAGATGATGGGTTTGAACTTTCCTTGAATGTTCTACGATCCCTCGGTCTAGCGACGGCCGTGGCTGTGGAATTGGCTTTAGGCTCTATCACGGATTTAACTGATACTAGATTCGAGGATCTAACTCCAACATCAGTCAAAAGGGATCGCTGCGGGCTCCTAGGTCGGCACACGAGAACCGCCACTAAGAGCATCTGCTTCGTGAGAACTGGCTACCAACTGGTCTGCCTTCGAGTAGCACCATTTCAGCCACGGCAGGCGGAATGCCAATGACAGGGCGACGTTGAGGGGATCACTGAGCGGGTACACCGCCGCCCACAGTCGGGACGCGACTCCGCCCCGTGGTGATGCGAAGGCGACACGAGCACGACGCCTGGCAGCAGCGACGATAGCAGCCGGCTACCGCAGTCTTCGGATATTGACGATAGTGGGTTTGTTTAGTTCTCGCAAATGGCTTTGCATCATTCGTACGTTAGTGTATACTGGCCGAGAAAGAACTTAGGGTAGGCAGTGGCATGCTGAAGGTTGAGGCCTGAGCAAGAGGGTAAAGGTAATGAAGGAAATAACAGTGTTGCTGGTGAGCTTTGCCATATTTCTCCCGGCGTTCGAGTGGCAGCCTCTGAGGAATAGCGTCGCGGGTCGGCTTTGCGGACTTGAGTCATTTTAAATAACATCTCCTAGTGGAACACTATATATGAGAAAACCGCCCATCTAGAATACGGGTTGTATTGGCGGCGGGTGGCGCAATTATCTTTGCACAGCGCTTGAATAACCAAGCACGAGGCCTCATTTTGAAAGTGGAGAAAGGTCTACCCATCAGGGATACACTCCACCGGCCAGCTGTTTCAACCAGAAACCTTTCTTCGGAAATCCCGTTGCCATGCAATCACGATGTGGCCAGACGCTAAATCAGATTTCTGCCAGCCACGCACCTGAGAAATGCCTGGAAAGCATATTGTGTATTATCTTTCCTTCATGCCCCGTCAGGCGCTAGTTGAGCGAGCTAGAATCAAGACTCAAAGATAGGAGTCTAGTACCAATGCCTGAGTCTGATGGGTCGTTTGTGAAGGCGACGATATCTGGCGACGCTTACCAACTGTATCACGGCATATCTCTGTTTGGCCAAGGTTTCGGTGTACTCGAGCTTTATCTATGTGGTAAAGCGTCGTTGTAGGGCAAATAAGCCTACAAAAAATGCTATGTAATTTGACGCCAAATGCAACAATTTCATGACAACCTGGAAGTAGGTGGTTGGAGTGCTTTCAATCTAGCTACGTCTATGCCCCACCGTTGTCCTTACGATGACCTTGCCAATTTATCCATGCTGATGTTTCGCTGTATCCATCTGCGACGTGCCTTAGTCTCCTTGCACAAGATTCAGCGCGGCCTCAATCTTTGCCTTGCTACTATTCTCCCCCCCTATGAACAGTTCCAGCGCATCATCTAACCGCTGCTTAGCTACCGGGTCAGCCAAGATACAGTCCTGAAGCTTCTTGCCCCCATCAGCGAGATAGTCGACGTCGGTGCCTGCCAACTTCCCATCCCACGTGTTGGACGCCAGCGGATCCGTAGCCAAGAGGTGCTTGAAGCGCTCCTTCAGCGGCGCGGCGTCTTTGTAGTGGTCGGCATCGGTCTTCTTGGGTATACCTTCGCCAGGCTGAGCCGCCGGGTCGTAGGGCCGTTGGGCGAGCTCTTCGAGGAGGGCGTATGGGATTGTGGCGGAGTGGCAGCCCATTTCGCCAGCGGCCATGGCTTCTTGAAGAGATATGAAGCTATAGAATGGAAGAAAAGAGGACCTCGTTAGCTAAACGAAAGCTGTGCTTGTGGCATGAAATCTGCACCTAGCGTTCTTCAGCAGGGGTTGCTGCCGTCCGGTCTCCTTGTAAAGTCGCTTGTACGTCTCGAGAATATGAATCATCCGTGCTGACATGGTATGCTCGGTGGCGGGGTCCTTCACATTAGGCCAGAGTGCTTTGTCATCGTGAGCCTTGAGTTCTACGTGTGGTGTCCATAACGTCAGCTCGTCCTCATCCAGGAACACCAACGACCACAGATGCCGTCATACCATTGTAGTAGGGGCTAATGTACAGGCACTGTGCCTGGCTGCAAGCAATGGCTTGTGGGAGACTGAAAATGGCCGTGCCTAGCGTCTGGATCCCCTCAGCCTGCAAGACTTTGGCAGCATTCAGGGCGGGACCCGTGCCGGGTATTTTAATACAGAAGCGATTCCGCGAGATGCTGACGCGGGCAAATTCGGCGTCGTAGAGACGGGCGTGGGCGATGGTAGCCTCTATATCGTAGGCCTTGGAGGGAAGGGTCTGGAGGAAGACGCGGCCGGAGATGAGGTCAATGTTCTTTTTGCAGAGAAGGACGGCCTGAAAAACCCAGTAACAAAGACTTTGTTAGGGACTATTTCTCCTTCCAATCTGCTTTTGTCTAATAAAGGGTGTCGGGAGATGGAAAAACATATACCATGCGCGTGTAAATCTTCATCCAGTCCTCATCTTTGAGCTCCCTGGCCGTTTGCAAGAGGAGTTCCTGGTTTGATGGGTGGCCGAGCTGGACGTCGACCCAGAACTGGTTGCTTGTCTGATCGTGGAACTTGAAGTGGTATTTGGTATCCATGGATTTGATCCATTCCGGATCCATCCAGTCTACGTCGACGTTGACTATTCGACAACCGCTAAGTTAACGATAAATTCGCAGCCGATCAGGGAGCCTATGAAGACGGTGGAATACCTACGCTGCTCCTCGAGCTTCTGAAGGCACGACACGGGATCGCTTCTCATTGTGGCAGAATTGAATAATGCTATGTGTTACCAGTTCTGAACGATGCTCCTTAAACGGATTTTGTTTCCGGATAAAAGTTTGGTAAAAAAAAAAAGGATGATCTGAGGAACTGCAGTGATTCTTAATGCCTCGTCAGATCCAAAGTCCTAGGGCCGGAACCAACTCCGAACCCATCCGCAGGATAATGAGGGGATGGCAGCCGTTCGGCCCGACGATAATGGCCGAGCATCGGCCGCTTAGTGGGTGCCGACTCCAATTGGCTATTATATCAGAGAATGACATTTCGGAGGAGCGCAGTGGGGACTCTGCATGTGCACAATGCTGTGCTGTGGAGGTCTCCCCGCGCAAGTCACGTTTGGACAAACCAGACCAATCGGTGGCGTCTGCCCCACTTCGCAACCCCAGAAGACATACAAATTTGTGGCCGGAGCGGTCACAAAGCCATTGCATCGTGTTTCGGAGGCGTAGAGTCATCTCGGCATGTTGGGCCTGCCGTGGACGGTTTCGGATACACGAGCACGAATCGAATAAAGTTCTGTCGGAGCGTCTTCTTCCCAACCGCCTCTGTTTGGCATGTCACGAAGCATCGGATTGACTCGTCCATTTCGACACCTTGAACCCAAAGATTTGGGATAGTAGAGATATTAGCCTCACTATGGCTACTCTGTGTAGGAAACTCGAAATATCACCCTCGAATGACGTCTGGGCGGGTTTGGTGTCGAAAAGGCTATGCCACTACCTGAGAATCAGCTGGGAACATCTTGCATAAATAGAAACGGAGCTGCAGTGGGAATCTGTTTCCAAGGGATGCCGTATAGCGGGTTAGATCCTGCAGGTTTTGCTCGGTCTGTTGCCAATGTATTTCAGAACCTCAAGCAAGCGAATCAATAGCGACATTCTCGGTCATTGAACTCACAGGTCATAGAGGTGGTGGAACACTGGTGTTATCTCCCCCGAGTGACATCAATAGTGAATAATATCTTCGCGGGCACTTTCTGATAGCGTGCCCCCTGGATAAAGATGGTGGTTGCCAGGGAAATGCTCATGTGCGTCCAAACTGAGATAATTAGATTTCTGTTCCCTGCACGACAGCTAAGTCACGACCTATTTACATTTAGTTTCGCGTGGCTTACGAGAAAATGGTAAAATATCGACCTACTTTCCTGTCAAGAAGAACGAAATTGGTTGGTGTCAACCCGAAAATATGATAACCAGGTTTACAATAACCTAGAAAGAGGTCGCTGATGACGGTGGCCTTAGTGCGTGCCTCAACCTGTGTAGTGAGCCGAGGGTTTCGAGCACACACCTTCATTGCTCCTCGCATGGCGAAAGCCCAAGTTCCACTCGAAGACCATATAGCGAATTATTAGAGCTAGGCACTGAGCCATAAAGAAAAGTTCAAGTTAGTATGGCTTTCGAGTGGTATATATTGTTTTTAACTTGAGCAAGCTAGCTTGTTTCAACGCCTCGCAGTTATATGGCCGGATTATTAGGGGTGTAGGTTTAACATACATGGAGAGACATCTGTATTGTTCATATAACTTGGCGCAATGAACGGAAGGTAATGAGATCGAGCACTTTCATCTGGCAAAGAATGTTCGGCTACCAGCGGGAAGCTGAGCGTCGTATCGAGTGTTGGAGTATGCGTTGAGGGCGACGCAAATTCGTGGTCAATGTCCTCGAGAAGGGTCTCATCCGACGCGTTCCATGCCCAGGCGCCGAAGTGTTGTAATGCATTTGCATCCAAGGAGGGGGGTAGCCAGGTACTGTGCTGAAGACCTGGATAACTATAGTGTGGTTGATCGATGAACATTCCAAGCTGCGACCCCGTCACCGTTCCTTTGCTGCTGCTACGTTCTTCACCAAACCATCTATTGCTTAGAGATGTTGTTCCTCCTGTATCTAGAGACTCATGAGATGAGAAGTATGGAGGCTGGTGAGAGGAGACGGCCAGTTGGTTATATATTTCATGTCGACCCAGCGAACCAGTCCCAAGACGACTGAATAGTGCCGTTATTGAATTGGCAGCTGTCTCTCTGATCGACGATGACCGCGACCTGGCACTGCGGCGATACCGTTGTAGATTCTCACCTGCCACGGGCGTCGATGTCGTGTCCACAATGTCAGACAGCAAGCTTTCTTTGTTGGACCTCCATACAGACTCGAGTACGAATACAGCCTCCTGAACCGCGTTTCCTACAAAAACGCGCTGAGTACTTGGTCGGGATCGATCCGGAAAGAGGATTTCCCAAATCTCGAACCATCCATGTGTTTCTGCAGCGCCCCCCGTCATACCCCTAGCAACCGATAATGCTGCAAGTCGTTCTTTCTGTTCCTTCGAGATGTATCCCGGCGGTCCGTCAGGTGGGAGGCGTATTGCCTCTGGTCCCTTTTTACGTCGATTCTGACAATCCTTACGTGGACAAGACCTCATAGGAGGTGGACTGGAGGAACGAAAATGAACTCGGAAGAGGTGCTGCTTAACGTCCTTGACTCTTTTCATCTCGTATTTCACACACCGTCCGAAGTTGACCGGGTCAAGGCGGTAGAACGGACAAGATATTGAACGATCGTGATTGCTGCCAGATCCAACTTGGTCAGACCGACGGCGTTTCGGATTCCGTTCATCCAGATTCTCATACTCCTCTTCCTTGCTCCCAAACTCGGTATCGCTATCAATGCTGATCTCGGTAGGCTCTGCAGGTTTTTTTATGTCACTGCCCTCAATTCTCCGTCTCTTACCCTTAGAATCAGAAAAATGATGCGGAGGGTGGCGGTCGCTTGCTATAGAGAATTTGCTCTCCTTGCTGGAGTTAATCGATCCGCGAGCTTCGCCTATGTCGCCATCAGCTCCATACAGAGCTATAGGTGTCTGAATCTTCGGGTCAGAGAGGTAAGGTTCGACCGTACAGTCCGGGAGCAATTGGTCATGCAAGGAGTATGATTCCCCAACTGCGGCATTGGGCAATGGGATTTTTGATAGAAGGCCAACTCTGGCCATGTTGGGCAACAGGATCGTTGCCAGGACGTCGAGTAAGAGAACCGGATCGAGCTATTCTGAATTTCTGAATCCTAAGTTAGTCGGCAGTTCTTAACAACACTTTGTGGATATGATATGGGTATTGCGACATTCCGTTTTTCTATCCCTATCTCCCTTGCTTGTATCTCGACCTTACATCCCGTAAATTCGAAACCCATATAGGGAAGCTTTGACTTTCCACCTAAAGCAGTATGATTTTTACCTGCTTGATCATCTATCTAACATAATAGATTCGTCCTGGCTTTGACAAATCATTGATTCATGCGCGAGGCTAGACGTGATTGAGTGGTTGTTTGTTTTCCACGAGGACTCTGCCGGGTGACGTTTCTCGATGCCTGGCGAATCCCTGGTTGCTGCCTGGATGTTTTGGAGGTGCTTGCTATTATAGGTACTGGGCGCATTTGGGAATTACCGGCGTACAATTTCACAAATGTGAAATGTGAAATTTCGGTAGGCACAGCCTCAATGCAGGAGCCGGGCCAATCCGGCGCCCTGGATCCACGCCACAGGCACGCGCAGGGCGAATCCGGAAAAACCAGATGAAGCTGAATTCGTTGAGGGCAATCAGGCGCTAGTAGCTTTTCTTGCCGTATAGATTCTTTGCCAAGACCCCAGGCAACTGTGCATGCACCTTCGTACCTCCGAAGCGCAACCAAAACAACAACGCACGTCTTAACATCAGCCCCCTGCGCCACAGCCAAAAAAGGGAATACACCCATAGTCTCAGGTAGCCACTGTTTGAGGGATTGTAAATCGTTAAGAACGAAATTTGCCTGGTCTCTAGTTCAACTAGCCAAAAAGCTTCTTCGGTGCCTTCTCAAGGTGCTTACCCGCAGATTTAATAGTTTAAAAGTTTCTCCATTCTCGGTTTCTTTCCTTCACCATGTCTTTCGTCTTGTGTTACTTTCGGTACCAAAGCCTAAAACCTGCGCGATAGGCCTTAGCTCCCTAATCCAGGTCTGGAGGGGCTTGTCTTGCTAGAATAGCAGAGTGTGAGCTGTGTGCTTGCAAGGGTAAGTGATTTTCGGTCAAATAACATTATAGTTGTCCAGGGTTAGATGGCAGACTTAAATTTGAAACTCAACTCATAACATGGCCTTGACTAGGCTTTCTGTTGATCTAAGGAGGAACTCGACTTTCTGGGCTCTAGCATCCATATACTGTTATTTTATATCCACTGTCGCCAATTTTGACTAGCAAAACGTGAAAGGTTATACTTAGAATTCTCCTAAAGTCTGAACAGGTCTAGTAGCACTGATAACCTCTCATCGATTCCAGTCTTTCACAGAATTTAAGGTTAAAGCATCTACTTTAACTGACCCGAATGCAAACTGCGAGCGGAGCGCAAATTGGCCGCATTGGACCGTCCAGGCCAACGAAAGGCTGCGACCTAGTACCTTTTTTCGACTTTGTGCATAGCAGGACGAAAGCAGACGACAGTGGGATCGGCAGACTTTTGCAGCCAGTAGGATAGCCGACCCGCTAGCGGTCAAACGGGCCACACTCAACGTGGCCTGCAGGTGCCCAATAGCATCTCCACCGTGTGGCGAGCGGGGCGAAATTGTATGTGCACGGCCATCGCGCTCACATTTGTGAGAAATATTCAAGCTTGACAGCTGACTGTCCGCGGCCAGGCTGTCAGCCTAAGAGTATTACATAGAGTCGTAGTCTGTTGAAACGAGTGAGAACCAATTTTTGTTGTGAGAAACACCTTTCTCGTTAAAGAGTGTAGAATACATTGGCCCCCCCCGTGAGCCACTACCGGCCATCAATTTTTAATTAATTTAAACCAAAGGTTTCCCACTATATTAGCTTTTAACGTATTCAAAATCCTACTATCTTTCCCCAAGCCTTTGCAAATTCGAGAATTAGATCAATATTCCTTACTTCTTGTTTTGAAATTTCAATACATCGAATCGAGCTGATCATTCAATGGAAACCGAAAACTCCACGCTTCACAGGATATCGCTCCAAAGCGGCAAGGTATGAAGACATCACGTGCCAGCTCCCTAATCCTGACACCGCTCGATGGCTGGAATTCATCCGCCATATCCTCTAGGAGAGCTAGATACATTTACGGCACTCTAACCACTGCCACAGGAAGCCCATGTATATAAGTCTGGGGAAACATTTTCTTTCTTGCTGCTGCGTTCAAAACTCTGGATCAATGGCCTAAGAATCAAGACGAAGGCCGGGAAGACAAACCAGCGGGAGTCCAATGAAGGCCCAGCCGGCCCCTCGACTTCAGGACTGCAGTTCCCCCCCTACCATAGGTCTGAGCCACATAGGAAATTAGCAGCATGGACTCTTAGACCTCTCTCGCCAGTGTTACAAGAGAAGTCTCCATCGGTTACCGTCGTCGCAGCAGTCGACACCCAATCGATGGATAAGGACATTAAATTTGCCGTCACGTCGCAATGTGAAGTACGCAATGGCCACAGTTCTACCGTGTGTCCTGAGGGGAAGTCTTGTAGCACATCTGAACATCATTCCGAAAGCTACTCTGTACAAGAGGAGTTGATTAACCTCACGACCCATGTCGCCACCGGCCCTCACTCCGGAGATATTCTTCCTAATGACATCGGCATAGCGGCACCCTGCTCTCAAAGCCCCAAAGGAGCTCAGGAACACCAAGGCCTTGCACTCAAACCAAACCGAGATTCCTCTACGACCTCTACCGTTGCTACAACTATGACGATACAACCAGAGAGCTACCGAGGGTCGGTGTCGTCCTCTAAGAGTTGCTACTTCGAAAAAGAGTTCCATTCAGCAACCTTACCATTCACAGCGACTCTCAATCCAATATTCGACTGTAGCAACTCGCAAAGCCGGCCTGGGATCACAGGGGAATCATCGAGAACTTCAGCAGGTGGCAGCCATCAATCACTAACGGGGTCCGGGCGGATTGAACGACCACAGCCTGGTCGGGGTGGAATTGCGTCAGCAAGATCAAGCGGCGTGAGAAACACTGGTCGAAGAGGAGGAGCACTAGGAAACTTTTGGTGGATTTGCCCATTCGTCAGGATCAACCCAAAAACGCACTTTAAATGCTTGTCTATCAAGTGCGACAGTATCACGCATCTCAAACAACACATTTCCAGGAATCACAAGCTACTGCATTGTCCAAATTGCATTCGAATTTTCGAAACGACCGAGGAGAGGGATGAGCATCAAAGAAGTCGAACACAGAATCCGTGCGAAGACCGAGACGGCCGGGTACAACTAGACGGTTTCACAGAGTCTCATATTGCCGCATTTAGCAGGACTCGCTTCGCTGATAGTAGGGAGGGATGGGATTTGATCTGGGAAGAAGTGGTGAAGCGGCGCAATCCAAAGCCGTTCCAATCCAGAAGATCACCACTCATCCAAGATGAAGTAAAGGAATATTTTGCCATTCTTTATGAGTTGATTGCCTTCCGGCGCCAAGAAATTGTGGAAAGAATCGCCGGGATGCCTGCCCAACCCCGCTTTTACGGACTGGCGACTGGAACAGAACTACAGAGGCATATGGACTTCCATGCTTCCATTATGAAGGAGTCTTGGAGGGAATTTATCGGGTTTGCAACGGGAAATCCCACATCAAATGCGGCTGGTAACTCTGCAGAATACTCGGATGGATTGTTAACGGTAACGGCGGAGTTGGAACACGACAACATGGACGCGCACGACCAAGCATTCGAGGCGCTAGCAAGTCCATCCCAAAGTTCTGCAAACTCCCGACCTCCGGAATTTAATTTGGATGCTAGTCATCTGGCGTCTCAACCACAATTTGGAGGCTCGCGGCAAAGTGGTCCCACGTCGGCGTCTCATTCTCTCTTCTCCAACAATTTCAGAAACTCATCCAGCTCCGTCACGACAATGCCACCTTCCCCTGACCGTCAACGTGAGGTGGAAGTGAACACCATGGACGGAACAAGGAACTCAATGACTGGTTCATTTGGATCTTACGGTGGCTCCCATACGCAATTCTCTTCTCCGCCTCCGGGGCACACGAAGTATTTTGGCACCCTTCATTCCCCTCAGCCACAAATTGAAGAACGCCTCGTATCGCGCCCGGGCCATTTGGGCTGCGCTGTATGTCTCAGTTGATGATTTTCTCGTCCACTTCAAGTCATAAGGACCGTGGGGGATCTAGAGCTAACTTTTGCTATCTTTGACCAGACGAGACTTGTCATGCGGGATGCTGTAGGGGCGCCGCCATCTATGGCAATCGAATGGAATTCCGCCATTGCCAGCACAACAACAGCAAACCGCGATAGAGACGTAAGCGGAGGCGGGGCGTCGACAGAATCTAGAACTTCCATCAACGGGGCGCCGGCCACAGCGCCGGCACAATATCTAGACGTATCTGCGTTTAAGATAGAGCCCCAGCGCCATGTACCAGGGCTTTTCGCAAGGCCAAATGCGTCAACCGCATCCCCCGGAAGCACGAATTGGAGAGAAACAGACTCTGAAGCATCCAATACTATACAAGCAGACGCTGACGTGGCGCCTGAGATGGATGACCCGATTGACTTCCAAAGAGGGGAAGACCATAGGACAGATACCCAAGACTGGTGGCCATTGAACACTGACAGTTGATATTGATCATATTTACTATGTCGAGTAGATAGTGGCCCCGAACTAGCAGAAGGATATACATGCAACCCACGTAATCTATATCCAGTATATTGTGCGGTCTATAGCGTAATGAGGTCAGAAGGCAAGGACAATAGCGGTTGACTTGTTGGATATAATTATTCTCAAATGTATAATAGTTTGTAATCACTATAGAAAATCAATATGAGGTAAGATGAGTCGGGGAAATATAATAATAGATCGAACTATCTGATATTTTTGACGCATGTTTGCCCAGGGGACTTGGTTGATTGCTGAAAAGATGACTGGCAGACCCGCTCTGACGAAAACAGTGATTGAAGGCTTGGGCTAGCGTCGCCGCAAATGCGCCGCTTCTCCGTCGCTAGGAGGTCACTTTGGGCTGGAGTTGAGGCCTGAAACTAGTTTTACAAGTGCGTAAACTGACCCGTGCATGAGCGGATACCTCAGTTAACTGGATCAGCAGCTCTTTTGACAGGTGCGCACAATTGTGGAGCTCCCGCACATCGGCGCAGGTAGAGTGGCACATCTCCCCTGCTATTGGATAGTCATTTCTCGGGCTGCGTCGGCTCGTCAACCCGCTGTAATTTCAGCTAAGGCTGTGGTGCACAACCGTCGAAACAGTAGAAATACTGACATGAACCCCGGACGGAGAATTAGGCCAAGATCGTTCGACACCGCCAAACGACCTATGTCTGTGGAATATACCCAACCTGTCAACTATCCCACGCTGTTTTGACATGATCACGGTGTTCAACGTCGTCACGAACGAACTCCAAGATTTCGTGACCCGGTTTCCTGGATACGCTATTCTCCCCGCTCATGGGAGACGCCTCGCCCTTCTGTGAGAGCGAGGCTCCGTGCATTGAGGGTTCGGAGATGACTTGGGCAGTATTCTTCCTGCTTATCTCATTGTGGGGACTGAGCGAGCTTTGGGCCGATGTCTTAATTAGACCTACTTGCTCGTGTCACGATAACGACTGCGAGTTCTCTTTCCGACTACCCGATCAACGCATTGGTCGGGTCGAGCAACTTGAGCAGCAGTCTCCAAGTTCTTTTTCTTATCTTTGGTATTGGGAAGTTCTTCACCATACAGCCCGTTCCCTCGGGCATCAGCGCGAGCGTGCAGCGCTTCTCGACTTGGCGATTCCGGAAGGCAGTCAACCACAATGGGGCCACGAATGGCAATCTCGCTTGCGTTATGCGGCTGGCATGGAACACCCTGGAAGCCCGAATTCCATACCTCCATCTAAATCAACACTCGGAAACATCAACCCTCTAGCATACCAGACATGCCATTACAGATGGGGCAGCGACGAGAAAGGGCTGCAATTTGCATTTTCACTCCCTTCTGGATCAAAAGAAGCAAAGATTTCCAGTCCCCCATTTAATAAAAAGTCGATACAAATGGAAAACAGCGTGCCACCACGGCAAGGTGCTCCAGATACACGATACGCCGAAGGCAAGCAGAAGCGACAACTTAGCGATGAGGACGGAGCTGCTGGATCAACGAAGTCTGCCAAGATTAAGACTGGGCAGACTCCTAGCTCTCAAATTCGACACCACATATCATACGACCATGGCTTTTCAGAAGAATCTGAGTCTCCGGTCACCGATTCGTTAAAAAGTACCAGTGAATCTGGTGACTGGGACGCCCCCAGACAGTCACAATTGCTATTTGATATACTCAGCGATCCTTCAACTGAGAATTCCACATTGATGTCGACCCATCAATTCTCTCAACTGCAGACGGAGCTCGTCACTCATGCCCTCCGTATTGTCGCGAGGTTCATGATGGACAGTGGGAATGGCCGCACTCATTCGCTCGACTCGGCTGGAGCCTCGCGTCAATTTCTCTGTCCGTTTTACGCCTTTGATAGTCAGAAATATCGGGATTGCCTAATAGTCGAAAATCTTCAGAGCATCTGGGACGTGAAGCGTCACGTATGCAGTCGTCATTCATTTCCGCTTTACTGTGCGATCTGCTTTCAGATCTTTACCAACCCAACCAACCGAGACGCTCACGTCCGCGACCTTACTTGTTCTCCAGCCGAAAAGGTGGAGTTGCAGGGCGTGACAGGGAATCAGATTGACATCTTGGCCAAAATTCCGAGAGATATTCCTGAGGAGAAGCAATGGGTCGCGATTTTCAGCATTGTCCTCCCGCAGAAGCCGATTCCAAGTTGCATGCATACACGTCCAGGACTCGAGGCATCGGTCAATCACATCCGCTCCTTTTGGGATAGGCAAGGCGCCGAGATCGTCTCGACATTCGTCATGGACAAGATTCCCGAAATGAAAACTAACTATAACCTTATTTCCGATGAAGAACGAGCGTTGGCAGCCTTGCATAGAGTTATCCTGGTGGATATATTGGGAATTGCCGTGAAGAATTTTGATGAGTCGGTCAGCCGTATCCGCTTCCTTTTGGACGGACGAGGCGGCGAGATTGTTTCGGAATCCGTCATGAGCGGAATGGCCGAGATGAAACTCAACTATGAGCTTTTTGCCGACGAGGAACAAACCTTGAAACCCTTTTTACGAAAAGTACTGGCCGAAATTCTAGCAGTCGCGATGAAGAATTACTGTGAGAGTGGCGATAGGCGAGCCAGCCCGATAGTCAACGAACGATGGGGGAATATCCCGAAAGTTGCAATCCCCGAGAAGCCCTCTCTAGCACAGTAGGTGAGTATCTACGAGAGCCTAGTCGACGCCGCGTTAGCCTCCAGAACAAACTATAATGTTGGCAGTGTCTGTTGATGATGGAAGGGCAGTTTAGGAGAGTGTCTTTGCTAAGCTAACTCAGCTCTGGATCCACTCCGGATTTTGTTCGAGAAACAGCGAAGTGAATAATGGGACTTTAGGAGCGGAGAAGGAATCTGCATACATGTAGCTAGCTGTTCAATTTGTTTTTAGGGCCGGTTGAATTTCGTGAACAGCGAGAGGCTGCCGAGCTTAACCCGGCTTCATCATTTCGATTCACGTCAAGATTTCGATTCTCCACTCAAAAATTTCCGCTGACATCAATTCCGCCCATCAGGACATGAAGCATGGATGTATCATGGGCATTCTCGCCAGGGCTGAACAACATTTTACGGTGCTCAGAAATAACCATTCAAGGAATAACAAGCACAATGCACCCGGACTAAGGCAGCATACACACCCTAGCAACGCGGAGCATGGAAAAAATTTACCCGGAATGTTAATAGCGGGCCACGTTACGCGTTCGGAACCGGACGACGACCCAATTTGCCAAGAACATTTAGGCGGCTGCTCGTCATGGTTGGTGGGGCTCAAAGGCGGACAGTAATTAATCTACGCATAGTGCCGGAAATCTGGGGATCCATGTTAGCGCATTGGACTGGATGCCCTTGGGACTGACGTTGGTACTGTTTCTGCGGAGCATTGGTCACCGAAAATTATTGAGTATATGATGAAGCCTCCTGCCAGCCTCAACCACTGATGCGGGCTTCCAGAGCTTGTCACCATCTCCAACATCCAGAGAGCCTTACCGCGCACCGTTTCAATCAACCACAACTTCGAAAAAAAAAAAGCCTGAAACAATGCTTCCTCGCATATTCCCTCTCTTGACCCTCGCGGCCACCGCCGCTGCCATCATGCCCCGCCAAACCGACTCCGACTCACCCTCTCCACCACCAGCTCCAACAGGTAGCCTGCCCGTCCCTCCTGGCATGCCAGCCCTGCCCAAATGCGCCAAAGATCTCATGGACCTCATGCACGACGCCCCCTTACCACCCCCCTCCGTCATGCGCTGGATGATGGACTACGGCATGACAGCCTCCAGAAGCGGCCCCCCGTCCATGCCCACCGACGGCTGCCCGCCCTTCGTCAAGGACATGCCGGCCTCGCTGGCGCCCTCGTGGACGAGCTACCAGAGCAGCGCGTCGAGCTGGTCGAGCGAGCACTCTGCCGAGCTGAGCTCCGTCATGAGTGCGTGCCCGGCTCCCTCGGGCGGCATGGGAATGCCGATGCCGACGATTGGTGCGTGTACGGTGGTGCCGACTGCGATTGGTAGTGGAAGTGCCTCGGATGACGACGACAGTGACAGCAGTTCAGCTGGGTCGAGGACGGCATCAAGGTCGGGTTCGGTCCCTGCGACAGGATCCGGCGCGGGAGCCTCGCGCTCGGGCTCGGCTGGTGATGGAAGTGGGGCGATCGGGTTGAATGCTCAGGAAGGGGCGCTTGCTGCACTTGCGGCTGGAATTGTTGCCATGGTTGCACTCCTTTAGGTTAATAGGCTTGGGTGTTTTTTCGAGTGAAATCTTATTTGGTAGCTAGGGATCTATGAACTTGGATGGTTTCGGCGCCTAAAATGGTATGGAAAATTTGGACATTGCAATGTACTTCCCCAACTGTTACGCATTTTTTATGTTTGGGATAGGCCTAGTATCCTACGACAGTACGAGAATAAAGCTACACGTGTTAACGCTGGTAATTTCAATTCATAGAAGAGTGGTATTGGTTAAATGGAGTCATTACCCTTGCTTCGAACACTCTGCGTTGTAGTTGTGTTGAATAACGGTGAATGTGGATAAAGACATGCTTTATGCCCACCACTTCTCGCAGCATGTGCCCCGGAACAGTATTTTAAACATCCAAAAGAATTTCAGTACTCCAAGGTAGAGTTTCGGATATGAGGCCCTTGGAAGAGTAAGTATTTCCCCGACATGAGACACTGGTCCTTAGACCTTACGACAATGGTTGAAATCTGTACCACCAATTGAATTCGTTCGGAAGCAGAGGCACACTAGCCAAAGCTTAGGTGTTTACCTCAAGTCTACTGGCCTATTTTCTGAGGCGAATCCAGAGGACCCCCTCTCTATTGCCGCAGGATTCCTGGGCTGCTACTGATTTAACCTGAGGTGCCCTGAGCTGGGGGGGTCGCTGATGCGCGCACCTCCCCTGCTGTCAGAACTGATGTCTCGAAGGGAACCACGTGATGTCCTGACGTAAAGGGGTGGTCCGTGAGATCCTTGTTATGAGATTAAAAGGCAGACTTTTCAACCTTTTTCAACATCTGGAATAGACAGAACAATTTAGTCGTCTCTCATGCTGATGCATCACAATCTGACAACATCAGTGGAAAATCGGTAAAATTGTGGAGCGCTCCGCACCACGCGCCTTAACTAGTGCCCAAATTTGAATGCTATGACAAGGATTCACGCCTGAGGTGTGTTCGCCACCGCCAACCGCAGGGGCGCCTAGAACCAGGCGGTGCTCAAGCCTCTTACATGCTAAACCTCGCTTTGCACCTCGACGAGTCTGCCTTGGCCCGTGCATCTTAGCGTTGAGAAGCCACGCGGCAAGCCCCACTCTCTTTTCTGTCAGGCCTTCATGTTAAATTTTCTCTAGTCCTACGAATTCAATTGGAAACTTGACGCCATTTACGATCATTCATATCTAAGACTAGGAGGCACGCCACATACAACGGAGACCGATTCTCGAGAAATTTCGTGTCTGCTCTGATCATCACGATCAATATAAAGTCGGCTGAACACGAAAGCCCATTTCCAGGAGGTCAAATAAGGACGGGACCATGGATGCGCTTCCGCGAGAAGTGTCACCTCCCGACTTCGAGTCGTATAATGCCCCAAGAGAGGTACTATAAAACTCTGTTAGCCACGGCCTACCCAGCTCTAACGTGTATTTTCCTCTATGCAGGGTCTGGGGGTCGCGCCGACATCACGGCAACGGCTCGGCTACTTCACAGTCGCATGCCTCATTTTCAACCGCGTTATAGGGGTCGGCATTTTCCTACCATCGAGCTCAATCCTGGCTCCAATGGGAAATTTAAACGTTCTTATAGCATTGGGGACTGCAATGCTGGTCTTTGTTAAGCTAGGCATAACGGTGCCGCGTTTCTACGAAGCACGAGTAATAGAAATTCCCCGAAGCGGTGGCGAAATGAGCTTTGTAAGAGATCTTATACACTCCTTTAGAGCAACTTTTTGGTTCTTACTGATTAACTGGTTCGGATAGTTGCGGTATGCGTTCCAACGCGCTAATTTCTTTTCCGCCACCGTTTTCCGCATGGCTTTTGTAGGCTTCTTCCTCGAAGTCGCCTGCAACGCCCTCGAATTTGGCAAGGTTATTATTGACATTGATCCGGATCAAATCGTTGGACCCGAGTGCGGGACAAAAGGCTGCAAAGGTTACATTGAGAAGAGCCCCATCGTAGAGTGGGCTCTCGCCATTCTCACCATCTGCTCGCTCATAAATGTCTGCACTCGGCATTTTGGTATTTGGCTCAACAACATCTTTGCCGTGGCAAAGGTCAGCTTTCTCGTCGTCGCCGCCTTCCTCGAAATTTGTTGGGATACGTTCAATATCAGCGGTACCCCTTGTACGAGTGATGTTCCGACAAGCATATCCCAGTCCCTATTCCAATGGACCATTGGCGGCACCGACGATAGGGATTGCGATACAACACGCAGTTCGCATGCCATCCTCGCCGCGGTCATCTTCGGCAATGTCATGGCACAAATCTCTGTTGCGGAAACCATCATGTCCGCGTATATGAAACAAGATATTCCTAAGAAAGGGCTCCTCTCTTGGTCTCTCCACCCGCCCATCCTCCACTGGCTCATCCAAGTAACCTTCGTCCTCGCCATCAACACATCATTAGTACACATGGCTGCCTATCGTCTCCTCGTTGACTTTAATTCCTTCAGTTTCGCTATTTCTCTCGGCTTATATACCATGCAGTGCGGGCCTAGGGGAAATAGTAGGCCCTTGAACGTGCAATGGAGGCTTTGGCACAATCTACTTTTCGTGTCGGTGGTTGTGTGCTTGGGGCTAGGATTATTCCTTTTTATTGATGCCAAGCTTGCGAGGCCTATTTACTGGGAAGATCTGCAGCCGAGGGGATGGATCGGCCTGACAGCAGCCGCAGCCCTGGCTATCGCGATCAGCAGCGCAGGGTGGTGGCTGTGCTTAAGGTTCCTGCAGCGGCAGGGAAGGAAGCAACTTGTGATGCATAGGATGCCCTATATTGAGAAAAATGGGCTTTGGGATATGGTACATCCGACGGAGTTGGTGAATGTTGTGGGAATGATCGGTTTGCAGACCCGGCAAACTATAGTCCGTTCATCAACATCTGCCGCAGCAACAGCCGTTTCAATGGCGGGACCAGAAACGACAAAGCTAAGGACGCCTAAACTACAACCGAAGAATCGGAACAAAAATGACGCAACTCGAAAAACTGTGGTGCCGCTATCCCGGGTTAGAGATTTTACTGCAACTCTAATCGGAGATACGTGGTCGTATATAATGTGGCTATTTTATAACATGAAGCGCTTTATCTCCAAAGTAGCTCGTAAGGCGCCAAAGGTTGGATCAGCAAGAGTAGAGTGGAGATGCGTATGCTGTACACCACCCACACCCATTTAATACCGTCATATTGTGCTAGAAGTAGCTAACGCTACTAATTCCACAGGCATGCGGGGCGTGGCAGACTACAACCGTGCCGGCGAGAGAAGCTGCTGAAGCTGTGAAATTTGCCCAAGAAGCAGCAGGGCCGTCATACTTAGCATCAGTCTCAGTAATAACCTCAGGGGATAGCGTCTCTAGTGATATATCCTCGGCACAGCTATCGAGTCAACCATCAAAACAGGCTCACGCACCTCTATCAACCCCGGATACTTCGGTGCAGGTCCTTTCCCAGCCATCTGGAGAGTCTTTAGCATATCCAATTCCCGACGGAACACGAAAGTTCCTCCTGCTGTGTGTAATGATGAGCAATGGCTTGACCACGCTTGGTCATGTTGACTTAACGACTTGCGGAGAGGACCAAGTTGCGTTTCAGGCTATTAAATCTACTTACAAGGATCTCCGAGGAGCCTGGAGGAACGGAAATCCATTTATTAGGGCGAAGTCAATTGAGTATGTTCAGGTAAGTCACATATTACGGACCTTTTTTGGTTCCCTAGTCCAGAAGCGACATGCTTACTATTTTATAAGTTTGAGATAATGGACCGACCAGGCATTGGGCTATGCCTCCTAAACAGAATCTTAAACTCGTACCCACCAGTTGAGGAAGTTGCAGCAGGGCGATATGACTACAGTCCCTGTCCGCCAAAACCTTGGCCCGTTCCCATCGAGTCAGAAGTCTTTATGCACTCGCTGCAGAACCCCAATCATCATCATAGGGGCGACCAGCTTCTCCGCCGACTCCCTAAGAAACTCCATAATCCTCTCACATGCGAGACAGACATGGCATCAGCACCCGTTGGCTGGGGAATTTACGTGGTCGAAGGTCTTCATTGGAATATGATTTGTATGACCGTTTTTTTGGCGGTCCTACTTACAGCGATGTTAGTCTTTGTTTTGTCTGTTCGGTCTACTGATGTTCAAACTCCAGTAGCGGTCGGGCAGTATATCGTTGCAAGCGTTGCGATTCTGATGACCGCGGCCATCGTAGGCAGGAGTTCGGATGCATTGTAACAATTCAACCGCTGTCAGCGAACTTGTAGGAGATAGCTGGCCCGCAGAGCGGGGGTGCAGCTGGTTACGGAAAAGGTGGATGAGATATCCCCGTCGGCAGGAAACACCGCGGTAGTACTCTGTACAGAATCGATGGTCAAATAAGCCGTAGCACTCTTACATAACCTAATACACGCTTGTATCCGAGTTTATGTTCCTGCACTCAAATAACCGTCTTTGTATTCGGTCGTAACACAAATTTTGCTCTGTCGCGCGGATAGCGTTGCTAATATTGGCATAGGTAACGTCAGAAACATAGCCTCGGACAGCTGCCCGCGGCTGTCCGCTGAGAGTAGCGATGATCACTAGCGATCATCGGCGACCACGCTAGACTTTGCAGAACTTTCACAGGGCATCATCAGCATAATCAGAGACGCGAAATACAGGCAAAATCAACCCTATTTTTGGTCGTAGACAGTCAATTGCATACAGCTGCGCTATCGGCGTTATTCTCTCGTGTTTCTAACAGTTCCCCGGGCACACTTGTGCCGTTAGGTTCTTTTGCCGAGGTCTTCCCGAGGGGGCCACGAAACTGGGTCGTGACACCTAGATCCGGGCACATGCACCATAGGCTGGGATACAGTGTAGGGACCGATTATTCAATATCTCTTTGCCATCCAAGCATGATAGACATCAAAAAACTTCTGGCTTCGGTAAGGTGAGATTTTACTAGTAGAGTATGGAAGCAATACGACCGTTTAGGAGCCTTATCGTATCTTGGAGACGTTGGAGCAATCAACCAATGAGCTGGACAGCACTCCGACGAAGATTTGTGACAACCCATGGACAGCTAAGTCTTGGAATGGGCGGACACTTTTGCCGATACTCGGAGTAACTTACGTTTTTATGGTTAAACCATATGGTGTAGCGAGCGTGAGGCATAGCGATATCCATCGTCACAACATGAGTATCATGGCACCAACGTCTCTTCAACTCTGGAGTCTGCGCCTCCGAAGGAAGCGGATGAGGGAGAGACTAGCGGAGTTTCAGTCAGTCGCCCGCCTAGGCATGTGTTCATTGCCAGTCCAACCGACATCGCCACAATGCAAGCTTAAGAATAAGGGATAATTCGCTTACTGAACTGATGGAACAGAAGCCACAGGGAGTATCTACTTAGCTTATAGCAGGGGTATGCCTTAAGAGCACTAGTGTAAATAAACATATAATGTGTTTCTTCTGTTAGGATCTTAAAGTCAACCCTCCAAGTCGGACATCTGGATTGCCTAGTCAAGTGCATAGCAAGATTTTACCTTCTGCAGTCACCATACCCCAGCGCTGGGACACTGCTCACGCTGTATAGCCGGAACTTTGCTGTTAATAGTTAGAGTATGCGAGTGTGTTGTCTAGTTAAAAAGGAAGATGTGCTAGAGACTCCATTATAGGCGGCAGCTTCTTCAATCTCTCGGATGTATTCAGGACTAGTGAGGTTATTGTAGGACCAAACTTCGATTTACCAAGCCGCGATCTCGGCGTTAGTAGAACGCCTAGTCGGCTAGATGGTCGGAACAAGGGACTTCACGAATGGAATGACGACATCGAGTGAGTGGTCGTCCAGCCCGCTGATTGAGGACGGAGTGTTAGACATGCTCAGGCACGACAGTTGAATCGTCTCGCCTTTGGGAGGAACAATAGAATAGGAGCGGCGCGCGAAGATGTAAGAGGGTCGGCGCTTCTCTAATAAGACTTTTTATCGCCTGCTACGCTAGGTTCTGTTGGTAGGCTCTGTTGCACGTCGCCACTTTTGTAGCATGCGGTCAAAATGCCCGACAATCCTTTCCATCTCCGGGGCGACCGCTACAGAGGCTCCCCCCTTTCGCTAACCGGGCTGCCCTTTACCTTACATAGTCAAATTTGACTTAACTAACGTAACTTAATCAATCACCCAACAGGACTACAGATAATGGGGCCCTAGTTCTAGGACCCTATGGCCAAGATTTGGTCCCCTGTCGAGCCCTGTAAAACTATTGTTTTTATTTTCACTCCCTGGAGACGTACAGCATTAAATTTCTGCCTAAGCCATCTTCGAATGCTTCTCTGATCATGCCCTGAGCGAACCTAAGCCATGGCAGTAATAGAGGGTGGGCTTGGCCGAAGCTGGGCGGGGGCCAAAGAGGGCAATCGATGCATAATGCAACAGCCGCAGAAATACACAACGTTGGGTAGTTGTTAATGCTAATGTAGCGGGTTTGTAATGGTGGGGCTTGCTGGGACTTGTTCCACAGGCAAAATTGTACGGCGGGTGGAATGTACTGAAGAAACGGGCGTTTTCAATTGGTTGACATCCTGGAGAATCGCCTGATAAGGCATTGGTGTGGAGCAGAGGAATGATCGAGCAGACAAGCTGACCGGCTCTGTATTAACAGCCAGGCGGGTAATCCCATACCTCTGGCGTTGTCGCGCAGTAGGATTGTGTTCAATACCACACCCTTCCCGACTGAGACCATTTTATATCATGGTGTCGAGGGGCTCCCTATCTCGTATCTCTATTTAAAAATGGTGGCAGGCGCAGGGCAGTACGTCCTCCTAAGGTACATTATTGGAGAGTTGTGATCGCCAAAGGTTGCGTGCGGCTGACGATGTTACACTCTGAAACATCAAAACCCCCCCCCTTTCTACAGCTGCCTGCAGTGACCTAGTTTGGAACACAAAACCGTGAGGATTCCCCACGTCCTGGAATTCGGTCTCGCCTTGGTATCTGCCCTTTTGTTTTTTTCAATTTTATTAGGGTTCAAGGAACTGCTAGCGGACTGTCAAACATGAGGCTCATCAATGTGTCAACTCTAAAGGTGGAGGAGTTTATGGACGGCCGCCATGCTCCCCCATATGCCATCTTATCTCACACTTGGGGGGAAGGCGAGGTAACCTTCCAAGACTTCGCATGCCCAGATATCGCCAAAATGAAGAGAGGATACGACAAGATCGAGCAGACCTGCGAGCGGGCAAAGGCGAGCGGCATCAGCCACGCCTGGGTCGACACCTGCTGCATAGACAAATCCAGCAGCGCCGAGCTGACTGAAGCCATAAACTCAATGTTTCAATGGTATGCTCAGTCGCAAGTTTGCTACGCATGGCTGGACGATCTCAAAGCACATCAGGCCATCGAGTCCTTTGCGAGTTGCCGTTGGTTCAGCCGCGGGTGGACGCTTCAGGAACTCATCGCGCCGAGGAAGGTCGAGTTCTACGACGAGGCGTGGATACTCCGCGGCACCAAGGCTGATCTGAGCGACGAGCTGCAGAAGGCGACGGGTATCGACGGCGACGTTCTTCGCGTTGGGACGATCGGAGTTCTGTCGACCATACCACTCGCTAGACGGATGTCTTGGGCTTCGAATAGGGTCACCACGCGGCTCGAGGACACGGCCTACTGCCTCCTCGGTATATTCGGCGTCAACATGCCTCTGCTCTACGGAGAAGGCGAGAAGGCGTTCATTAGACTGCAGGAAGAGATAATCAAAGAGAGCAACGATCTCAGTCTCCTCGCCTGGACCCTTCCTTCAGACACAGAGTCAAAGCTTCGTGTGCTTAGCCTCTCAGTAGACGAGACCTTCCAAACCACGCAGCAGGAATACTATGGAATCCTCGCTGCTTCGCCGGCCTACTTCAGAAATGCCAGTGATATCGTCTCCGGTAACGACGGCCTCTTTGACGAAACCTACGTCATGACGAACAAGGGCCTGCAGATCACCGCCGACCTTGCCCCATTAGACAACGCCTCCGTCATGCCTCTCCACTGCGCCAAATCCACCACGGGCCATCGAGTCGCCATCCATCTCCGGCAGTATGGCGCGCGGCAATACGCGCGCTGCCGGTCGGACGCCCTCGTGCTGTACACAGACTGGGTGGGCACAACGCCGAGCTGGCAGCGTCCCTCGGGCTCTTTGAACTTGGCCACGACCCCCAGCGTGTTTCTGAGCAAGACCTTGACGGCTGAGCAGGCCACCGCCGTGGCGTGCAGCTGCCGCTATGGCATCGTGCTCGGGCCCGGCTTCTTCAGCCCGGACTGGCAGCTGAGCTCGATGGCGCCCGGCGAACTGTACGACCACAGCCGACGGTTGTTCCTGACGCGCGGGCAGAGGTCGTTTGTTGGGTATATGCAGGTGGCCCCGATAGATGCCACCCGCGAATTTTCCGCGAAGCTGGCATGGGTCGTGTTTGGGCTGGAGAAGGGCGAGCCGTGGGCGACTGTATGGTCCACCCAGAGCTTGCCGAGTGGGGCGATGTGGGTCAGGGATCTGAAGACACTGGCTAAGAACGCTCGGGGGGTTATAACCGACCATGTCGTTCTTGAAAATGCTAGGCGGACGAGGAAGCTGAAGGTCTTGGTAGGCTTAGAGGAGTCGACTCTGGAAGGAGAGCCGGTGTACATAGTTGATATCCGGCGCGGCGACATCAAAGACTAGAGCTTCTGGTGGTCTTCAATATGGGGGTGGCGAGTGATATATAGTGAATTAACCGAATACTCACCATGCTTCGAGTGTATCGTTTTGCCCTCGACTGAGGTCCGCGAGCGCGTTGCTGGGGGAGACGGACTGCGCAGCTTGCACAGAGACAGTTGCTCGATACTCAGCACCAGGTTTTCGTTCTCTTCCCCGGTCCCTCCAGAGATGCGGCGGGGGCCGCTAAGTAGATGGCTGAACAGCGGTCGACCGGAAGGTCCGTCGGAGTACCCATTATTCGAGAAAGGGGTCCGTTGTCGCTACTAACAGCTCAGGAGCTGGGGCAGATGACCGCAGCTGTGTCGGGCTCTATCATGAGGGTGTCTTCGGCGTCGAGCTCCGCGGCAACGAGTATGTGATGGCAGACGTTGTAGATGACGACGGGGTCTTGTGTAGGATTGGTGTACAGATGGAAACTTGTGACGTCGTGCGCGATGACACACGCGATCTAATCTGCGTGTCTTATTGCAATGCGATTGTCAGATACTAATATGATCTAAAAGGGATCAGTAGTCCACCAGCAAGCTCAGGAGTGATACTGCTCAGTCTATACTCCCAGAGTGATGCCGCTTCAAGGTGCAAGACCTCGGGTGTGCAACTCTGGATAGCTAAGTTAAAAACAGCGAGCATCCAACCGAAACTCAACCGTCGCGCACTAAGGAAAACTAGAAGAAGATACCTTATTTGAATAGTTCCCGATGGAGCCGCCGCGACTAGGCCATTGATGCCGCGGGCAATGTCTCCCAGGTCGGCTCCGAAATCCGCCGGCAAGCTCTTAGTACCCAATCGGCTCCATTCCCAAACATGAGCTATATAGATGCGAGCGAAAAGTGGCATATCACTGTCCATTCTAACAACGAAGATATTTACTGGGTGAGTAGTACTGAGGAATCTACTAATAAAGATTCTTGTAGACCTATGTTTTGAAAATAGAAAGACAAATTCTCCACGTGCGATGACACTCGCCCGTTTGTTCCAAGTTCCTGGCACGCCATTGCTCTGTCCAAATCCAACCACTGGATGGGACCAGCTGCCGAAACATGTCATTAGTGGCATTAGCCGAAACTTCGCTATGATCTGTGCCACCTTTTGCCTGGAAGATCCCGGGAATGATATTCCCCGTGACAAGGGTACTGAGAGAACCCGCAAAGATGGCACTTTCCGCAATGAAGGGACCATGTTCATTCGCTGAGGGAGCCATCTTGTATATCCCCGAGTACGAGGGTTTGAATACTGTAACTATAAAATCAAACAGCTTTCTCCTGGAAGACGCCAGGTTCATACACCATTAGAACTCGGGCTGTTTCTTAACATTCTTGGTCAATGCGAAACCGCGGGCGCAAAATTGTTGGTGATCATAAGCTGGTCTATATTTACTTGCGATTTGGCAGGATTGCTTCTCCGCCATGTCTTCCCCTCGTTTTTCCGCCCCACAAACTTTGCACCCCCGGGAAGCACCGTGCTTTCCTTTTGGAGTGGCGCCTCCCCATCGCGGAAAGACTCGCCCTCTAAGGTCAGTAGGAAGGCTGCTAGCTCCGCGAATTTCATAGCACCCTTCTTCTCTTGATCTCTAGTTATATATTCATGAAGAGTTTCGTGACAGTCCACTGTTTCAAACCTTCAATCAAAGTGAATTTTGAATGGATTGATCAGGGAGCTGGCGAAAAGTATTGTAGACTCAAAGGAAATATGGTGGAGGAAAGCGCAAGTCCAACGAAGATATATCCCTCCATAACACTTATGCGACAAGTGCCCTTCAGATATAGTTTTGTACCACAGCATTGCTAGTATGCCGCCACCCAGCCAGTGACGCCCACCCTTGTAGAGTTCATTTCATTCAAAGGCGCTCTACCCTCTCGGAGTCTGCTATGCGAGTAATGCTAGTGTGAGCTTCCTAGACGACCTTTCCTTCACTGAATCGCTGTCTGTGATCATGGATGAAATAAAAAGCAGACGTACCTCCCGTCTCAGTACTCTGCGTACCATTACTTCTTACTCGCCCACTCCAACCTTTTTACTACCAAGGAAGAAATTTATCGACATGAGAATCCAAGCTCTCTTCTTTGCCGCTGTTCTCGCCAGCGTCGGCACGGCACTCCCAAGTCCCTTCAGAGACATACATACGCCCCATTCACCAGATGATGGCCAGGTAACCTACCGGATTATCGGGGACATGAAAGTACCCACTGAGGGTCATGAAAAGCCATCCATCTTCAGTATGCCCGGTCCTGTGATAGCAGACGAGTATCCCCCTATCAAAACTAAGATGCAGAAACACCCGCCTTTCTCTGCAATGCCCGGCATTGTCATCGCGGACAAGTATCCACCGATCAAAACCGAGGACTCACCGGCTCGCCCTGCAGGTTACGAGAAGGTGCCTTTGGACGACCTCTCTCCGGTCCGCAATGCGGCTGACGATAACGAGTCTGAGTTCCCTCACGCCACCCGGCCAGGAAACGAAGATTAACAAAAATTGCAGGGAAGAGGATGCCGAAGAGAAGTGAGGTGTTTGTATCAGCTGGCGTCGCTGTCTTGACTAGGGTTACGACCAGTAAGATCCCGACCGTATTTACTCTCACTCATATGCTTACAGGGACAGACAGTCAGCCGACTCGGGATATATCGCATCTCCGTCATTGAGGCGCTCTATCTGACGCCCTGTCTAACCCTTGACGCCAAATCGATGAAAGACCCTAGACGCTCTCGACTCTGTTTTCCACAAGGTCGGTCTGGTAGGAGCTTGATCCCCACTGAGGTTAGATACTATAGGCTGTTCATCTTAAGGTTGTATTATTGTAGTCGAGGCAATTACAGTCGTCCATTATGTCCAACTTCCCGCCCCCATCAGCATCTCCCGCGTCGAGTTTCGAAATGATCCCTTTGAATCCACGTTCCACGTACCCTTCCAGTCTCTAAATAACAAAGATAATGTAATGTCCTTCCCAGCCCAGCTCTTTCGTACCGAGGACGCTACCCGGGATCCCTAGGTTAATAAGGGTACACACCGTATGACACAAAATAGCACCCGTTCGTTCCCAGTCCCCCAAGACAACTACTTTTCTCTTTACACTCATTATTGCTAGCTAGAGCAGCTGAATCTAAACTTACCGCTGCCTCGGTCGAAACTGCAACGGCAGACGAGTTCGGTCGGATAGAGGTAACGAAACCTTTTGATTAATTGATTGTACTGCCCCGCAGTTACAGCCAATATGGAGGGAGGCAGCGGCGGTGACGGAGGATAGATGAAACGGTCTAGAAACTCCTGCATCTAGAGAAAATTATGGAGTTACCGCAGCCGGGGACGGCACAGTCCCAGCGCCTGCCTGGAGCCTCCACCAGCCGGGTACGGGGCGCTAGCAGCGGCAGGGGCTGGGTAAGAGGAGCGAGAGCAATTTCCGAGTGCCAATGCAGCTTTAATTACGTCGTGGCCACTTCGGAGTTTTTGGTGGGAGATCTACCGAAAATTCCGATGATCTTGATAACTTGGTCCGAACGAGGTTCAGCTTGTAAAAGGGGCGGTTAGTGCATAAGTGAAGCAACGCAGTCTTACCCGAAGCGCCGTACCTCCTTCCCGGAAATGGTTAAATAAGTATCTTTTATAATCCTAGACGCGGCGGCTAGCTGCAAACCGCGAAATAAATATTGTTGTGAAATCACGTCGCAGCCTGGCTGTGAAATCTCAACCTCTTCAATACCCAAAAACGGTGAGCATGTGATCCATCATCCATTGAATGCCACCCTTCCGATAGTCATCTAAACCCACGTGGGTGTCATTCAAAGACCAAACCACCTCTTGGCCGACTCCGTCACCTACAGATGCGTCATAGACCGGCCAAGCCGGCTCGATACCAGAGAGCTTCCCACTCGCGCTATTTGGATCGAGGCTGACAAAAAAGTTCACCCAAGCAGTTCCCATAGTTCTGGAGAGGGCCTTTGCCTTGTCTTGATATGAAGCGGGGCCAGAGAATGGATTAGTTGCGTATCCGTCGCCGTTGTAGTTCATGAAGACAAATGCAACCTCCTGGAAGCGTGTAGCTCCCGTCGACTCTGACATGGATTGTTAGAAACCACACCAACCTGCAAAACACCAACGCGTAAAGCACCGAATGGGATTCAACTGACCTGGCACGCTGTCGATTGTCACGTCGAAGCGGTATGCATAAGATGAAAGTCCGTACTTCGACCAACCAATATTGGCATTGCGACGGGCATAGAACATGAACCTTTCCACAATAAAATTAGCAAAAGCCCTGTTGAACTGTCTCAAAGGGACTCGGCGTGAATCGTACGAGTCTCCGAAAATTGCGCTTGACCGGCGATACTGCAACCCATATTCTGTCGCAAAATCGGTACCTGGCTCAATGACATCCGGCCACGTCTTGAGCGACGGAACCCCAACCGACTGGTTGTTGGGGTAAACCGCCAAGATTTCCGCCACAAGCTCTTCTGCCGACTTTCCGGTTGTTTCCTTCACCCAGGAAGGTATCAACATGGAATTGAGCGCTTCGGCCAAATCCTGGTCCGAGTCGAACCCGTGCGGGCCGAATGACGTTCCCTCATCCGAGTTCTGGCCGATAATAATGGGGATCTTGGGGAAGTTCCCATTCTTGATCTGGACGGACGGATACTCTTGGATGAAGTCGCCGTCCATGACTGGTGCCCAGCGAGTACTGTTAAAGGTGCCGTTCAGAACTTGGTTCACCTCTTCAAAGGGGAGGGCCTTTAGGCAAGCAAGGCTCTCATGTTTCCCCACTAGATCGGCACATGAGGTTGTGTTGACAAATCTGTCATACAGCTCCTGGTACGCGTCGGTTGCGTTCAACCCTCCAGGAGTGCGAAAGAGTTCGCTTCCGAACCCTGATTCGCCGATTGCGCCGCGGAAAAGTCCATCGTCTCGGCCTGGTCAAGTTTAGCATACCACCAAATATGACCCTGATATGGACGACATACCATTGTAGGCAAAGACTTGGGCCGCCACACTCTCGGCACCAGAGCTTTCCCCAAAAATTGTGACTTTGCCAGGGTCTCCACCAAACGCGCCAATGTTCTCATGAACCCACTGAAGCGCGAGCCTTTGATCACGAAAGCCAATATTGGTCGCGCCAGCCGCCAAGGCTTGCTGGCCGCCGAGGAAACCGTAGGCGGACAGTCGGTAGTTGATGCTCACTCCAATCACGGGCGTACCCATGTCGACACTGTGGGCGACAATGAATGACATGTTATATCGCCGGTCAGCCGAGCCACCCGAAACCTAAATAAAGAGATATTTATTAGCAAGTTTACTCGCAGCGTCCCAAAGCATCGAAGAGAGTTTGGGTAAAAGGGCAACTCACCAAGCCCCCGCCGTGGATCCACACCGCGACAGGCAAGCCGGAATTTGTCTCAAGTCCGGCTGGTCGAACCACGTTGAGATATAGACAGTCCTCCGAGAGTTCGTATCCAACTTCATCACCGCCGTAACCAACGCAGTGCTTAGGATATTGCCAAGCGGAGCGCATGTCATGCCAGTGATTTTTTAGAGACTCTGCGGGAGTGAAGCGTTCGGCTTTCTATTAGAATGTTAGGCTGGCACACTAGCGGCGGCCTGAACGTGATTGAAACACTTGCCTGCGCATATGGCAAGCCCAAGAAGAAATCCTGATCGTATTGTGGACTGTGAAGACCGGCGTAGGATCCATTCTTCAAGGTGACAAAGGGCGATGAAGGCTGCACTTGGCGGCTAACAACGCCCCCTAGGCAGGTCGTGAAGTAGGCCGAAGCCAACGCGTATGTAGTCAGGACAAACATGGTGATGACGATGAGCGTGTCACGGTTTCGTCGGAGAGAGTGGGAGATCATGACCGTTCGGTCCATGGACATCATCCATTGCCAACATTGGGCCCGGCCGTCGGTTATATACCGATTCCAAGATGTGACAGCGCCAGGCTCCACCATTTTCGACCCCGCAAACTCGGTTTTGTCGAACGGCACATTTGCGGCAATCATGTTGATGCCAGCAACAAACCCGCGAAATGGGTCCCAACAGCCCAGCCCGTTCGTGACTTCCCGACCCAGGGGATCTGGATCTTCGTCGCCTTAGTAGTCTCTACTTTAAACTGGCCTGTTGTCCGACCTTTAAAACCGCTGGTGCTTCAGCAAGCGGGTGGGAGGTGGTGAGAAACTGATGGAATTTCAACTCTCCAGAGAAATGCCCCGCAAGATATTGCGGGACTCCACCATTAGATTGAACAATGTCAGTTGCGGCTGCCTTCGGCTGTCTGCAGCTGACCTCATAAGCGGCCTCAAATACTACTACTGCAGCTTTACACTTCAGCCGCCAGCGATGGACCGAAATCCGTGAAACTACCTCTTGTGGCACATTTTCACTCCCAAGGGATGTGCTCGCCTCCCGCAATTGACAAACGATTTCCAGAACTAACAATCTTGACCTGATGTAGAGAAAACCTGAACAGAACTGAAGGATCGGGCCCGTTCGTCCGACCAGGTCGAACACAGTTCTCACGAGCTGGGTCCCCGATCTGCTGCGGGGAATCTAAATTGAAGGTCCTGTCGTCTTTGTGTTTCGTGAGCTCGGCATGTGGAGAAGAGGGGAGGGCGTGCGATTACCGTATCCATCCTTGTTTTGGTCGGGATCCAGTTCACCACCATTACGTCATCTTGCAATATTGATCATTTGAAAACCATCGATGCAGACCATTGATGCAACCCAACAGCCACTCGACCCATATCGCCTACGGGAATTTGAGGAGGCATCCATATCCTACAAGAGGCGCGTCAGCTTGGCCGAGGCACCAGGGTTACATCGTGAACCCGACCGATGTGGCCTACTCGTCCGTATGCAGACGTTTCCAATCCCACATCGATGGCGACGTTTTCTCTTCGGTAGGCCTCTTTTTCAAAAATTTGACTTTCGTCGTAAGGGGTTGGTTGACCTCGATGCTAAGCTCGAACAACTTCCTGTCGAGAAAACTGACAGGCTTGATGTTGACCTTCAGGCGGACAGCCCCAATAGTGAGCCAAGCCTCGGACTTAGTGTTTGAATGAATCATGTCGTGTTCAACATGAGATTCTCCCCATTTCTTCTTGTCAATATTGTCGCGCCAGAATTTCTCGGCATCAGCATTCGGGCCAACACCAATCGTGCCGCAATGGATGATTGAGCAGTATGGTATTGAGTCATCCCACCAAGCGCGGCCGGCCCGGATGTGATGCGATCTCGTCGTGTCCGTGAGAGGCGCTGATGACAAGTCCCTAGCAAGACCCCAAACGACGAAGAGATCATCTCGTCCGCTGCCGTTGCTGAGATGAATCAAGCCACACATAACCTTCTCCGGGTTGATATGTTGGCCCTCGGCAAATGGTATGGGCCAGGGTGGCATGTACATGCCATCCCTTTTCGGCACAGTACTTTTGATGGAGTATGCCTTCTGCTTGATGTTGACTTCAAGGCTTATTCGAAGCGGGGGGGTCATGATGGATGACAGAGACACTTGACGAGTCTCTAGTTTGATCCGGCGTATAGATGACTCTTCCAGCTGGAAGGGCACTGCAGACATAGTTAGCTATATCTCTCGAGCGGAAATTAGAAGGGGAAATAAGAATGCGCAGATACTTGCCTCTGATTGGAGCGCGACCTGGCATCACAGGCAATACTTGCATGTACTGATCCTTGTCAAACCGAAACTCCACCAAGGATGTCGCAGATGCTCTTTGAAACAGACCTGCCTCCAAGGCAAGAGGGTCGAGCGAGAATGCCGGCCGAGCCAGGAAGTCGTCGGGGCTGTTGCAATTCAAGACTGCAAACCACGACGAGACAGTACCGCCGAGAAGAAGAAATGGCGAATGCGTAATAATTTCTTGCAAAGTACATCGACACAGTAGCACATCCAGTTCGAGGCGCTGATGGGATAATGTCATTCCCTGCTCGTGCTTGGACCTCGGGAGGCTGTCGAAATGCGATTCAAAGTCCTTTGGCTCAGTTGCAAATAGTTGACCGATGTCTCCCCCAACCCGGTGCCAGGCTAGAATCGACTGATCGTCAGACTGCTTTACAACCTCTTCTTGTAGTCTTTGAAATGCCCTCTGTCCCTCGCCGTAGAGCAGCGGCATGTTAATATCGAATATGCCCATCAGGCAGTACGCTATATCCTCAACTCGGGTTGTTTCTCGGCCCTTAGCCCATGTCATCCGTGACGCGACACTGATGGATCTAAGGAGGCCTCGGAGATCGTCTTGTCCATTTTCAATGTGAAAATGACCGTGTGGATCGTCGCCTCTCCCAGGCCCGCGGATCAGGACCCTCTGATCAATACCTGTTATATCTGCCAGCAGTGCTGTCATGCTGCTGCGCGTGCCAATATTTTCCCATTCCTTGTTGAAGAATTCAACCTCGACGGGGGCAATGAGCTCCTGCAAGGTCCATCCTCTCGTGAACCACCGACTTTCTCGGAATTCACCCTCAATCTCGTCGTCACTGGCTGTAGCGTTGACGTCAACCAAGAAAGCGTAGCATGTCTTGGCGGCCCTATACCATGGAAACATGGAATTAATAGCCTCAGAAAGTTCCGCGCTGCTCGACTTGTCGATGCAGCAAGAATCGATCCATATATATTCGTACCCATCTGCGCTCGCTCTCTCACAGCTAGCGATCACCTTGGCCTTTCCACATTTTGAGTTTGGAACGTCTGCGACGGACACCTGGCGCCTTTCTGTGGTCAGGTCTTCGTAAATAACTTCATCACCCGTCCACGTGTGCGAAAGAACGGCATATTCCGGGACGTTTGTGTCAACGAAGCTGTGTAGTCGCAACGTTCTCGTATGTAAGAGCCTCATGGTTGCGAATTGTTAATTAATTTAAGAGCGCGAAGAGTTTTAAATTCGCGTTCTACCAGCGTTTAAAGCCGAAAATGCTTTCACGATTAATCAGTCGGATGAGTAAGCAGCGGGGAATGGTTAGTCGAGAGGCCGTCGAAAGGTGCCACAAAGCTTGGCTCGGGCTAAGATCGGCCGGTCATCAGAATGCTTTACAGTTGATTCTTGTAAATATCTGCAGAAAAATATGCAGGCAGTTCGGCAAGTGTACGAAAGACGTCAATTCAGTCTATCATCTCAATGTGTCTGTCTCCAGGTGTCCTGTAAGCCCGGCCTTAGCGAGGCGGCAACCCTAACCTGAAATCGATGTTTCTGACAAAAATGCAAAGTACCAAAAGCTCCGCCGTCGCCGTCAATTGTTCAAACCCAACTCCGCCGCGATGCTATAGCAAAATTTATATCTTATAATCAATAAATTATGCTAGAAAGCCCGACACTAATTCCCGCAAGGACCGAGATAAAAACCGGAACCAAGCGCTCTGCCGAGTCTAAAGAGACAAAGCAACGAATGCTAGATTAGCCTTGATATGCGCGCCAAGGAAGCACCATATTCAGAGAGAAATGACTTACTCCTACGTTCATCTTCACCACTTTGTACTGCCTTCAAATAATCATCGCCGGGATCTGGCAGCGACTTCCCTTCTGCCGCCTTGTTCACAGCGACGCATATGAGCTGCGAGACCGGTCCCTTTGGCTTCGGATCCGTCGCGCTGTACGTCCCGGCCCCCCCGTTCCTCATCCACCGGAACAGGATCGGCACGTACTGCGACCCATGCGCGGCATAGTCGGTCGCGTTGCCCTCAGGGCCCAGCTCGGAGCTGAAGGAGAGGACCCATCCCTCGTTGAACTTCATCGCGGCGTTGCTCTGGGACCGTGTGGTCAGGTTAAAGGGGGAGCCCAAGGCACCCGGCCAGGGACCTCCGATACCAGGGCAGACGTTGGAATCCATGGATTCGATTCTCGGCCCGTTGGCTTCGTCAATGACGTCGCCGCTCGTCGTGGCCGCATTTAGGAGGGAATCGATGCAGGCGTCGGGCAGGATACCATCGCATCGGCCGTCGGCTGGCCGCTTGTCGCCGGGGTTGCGGTGGAAGAAAGCAGTCAAGGGCGCAGCTGGTGCGGGTCCGTAGAGACCGCGGGACGAGTAGTAGACGACATAGGGATACCACTCGGGGTTGGCCGTGTAGTTGTTGATGTTGTTGCCCGCAGCAACGAGCCCGTCGGGCGGCTCGATCCATACGCTGCCGCCGGTGACGAAATCCAGGCTCTCGCCATTGGGCGACCCGAGGGGCGACTTCATATCGGCCTTGACGGCGATCTTGATGGTCCAGTCGAGGGGCTCAGCACCAGACCAGGGTTGCGACAGATTGAAGCCGGGTAGGGAGGACGTGCCTGTTGCGTCGGCTTCGCCCAGGTACGACTGCCACTTCTCGACGGCATCTTCTTTCATATCGGCTCCCTCGTACCAAGTAGGCGGGGGTGCCCCGAAGGCTGCGGCACCCTTTCCCGCCTGAGAGGCGGCACTCCGGATCCCGAGGAGAAGATAGGAAAGCAGGCGTGCAGAATTTATCGGCTTCATGATTGTGGTGATGGGTCGTGTTTGACCTGTTGTCACCGTCTGCACTTTGGTTTCCCCTAAGGTGAATTTTATTTATAATATAATTGCTTGAGGAAAGATGGGCCATGTAATTGTGAAGCGGCAAACCTTGGCGGTAGCATGGTGACAAAATGGCTGTGGGGGGCGGTTTTTTTAACCGACCTCCTCTGCGCGCGGCCAGTGTCGACACCCTTTTCATCTGCCGGCTACTCTTGGGAAAGCCAGTCTTCCTAGTGGGCTGGCACACCTTGTGGCCACGCGAGGTGGGACAGGACGGGCCTTGCGCTGGTCAGGCGCTTAGCGGATCTTGATGTTTCATGATCTGCACGGGACGGCGGCAAACCCGCAATTTGCACTCCGAAAGTCCGTTACACGGTGGCCCGAAATTTTAGAGCTATGGGCCGATGCGAACTCTGATTAGCCGGGCGTAGCTCAAGGGAACCAACAATAACAGATCTAAGCGAAAATGCAGCGCGAGATGGAACCAACAAAGTTACTAAATTTTTCTTGGTAGGAAGCAAGGAGTTTCTAAGGTAGGACATTTCAGACTAGCAGTACTAAGCACTATGAGCTCTTTAATGCAACCTCGGTTCGCAAAGCTCACTCCTATTGTTGGCCTTTGCCCCAGCGTAAAGATAGGTGCGATGCCGTGACCCAATAATAACGCGCGCTATAACGGCCCGAAGAAACCGCAGCGGATAGCCTCGCAGAAGATGGTCGGGGACTGGTTCAAGTTTGACCTCGAACCGTTCGACGGTAAAGATCGTTTTCTACCTCGGAGGTACATGGCGGTGGACGCGAAGGGCATCTATCTATTAAATCTGCGGTTCCGTACAACGTTGAAATTGTGACGACTGTGGAGGATAAGGATCTGTCTCGGTGTGCTATGCTGGTCAATGCTGGTCGTCTGATGACAACGACAGTCTAGATCGGAAGTGGTAACTTGTTGCTCGAATACCTGGAGGGAGAGTCTAATATAATGGTTAGTCAGTGCTCAGCACCCTTTGCAATGGTAAGAACCCTGGATTCGAAAAAAGCCAACAGAGAATGGCGACCTTGGTTTGAGTGCAAACATACATAGTAAGTTCTATAAGTTTGTTTTCCAAGATCAAATTTATACTGGCAAGGTGTAAGACGTGCAAGACCGTCATACACCTTCGGCATGAACAATCGCTCAGCAAACTGCACAAATCCGCAGCGCAGCGGCAGTTCTTGTTGTCAGGTTCCTGGCAGTGGAAATTTAAAGTCGACGAAGAATAATGGGGTTTCAAAATTCAAATAGAGCTTCGCTAGAGAGGGTTATTATCAGACACCTACGTCAGTTCACTGCCGTCCTGTGGATATGCAAGGTGCAGCTATGCGGCGGCCTGATCCTTAAAGAGACGAAAGGGGAGATCGATCTATTCCAATGTGCTTTTCGTCAATGGCCTCGCTGGTTCAAATTTCGTCTTTTTTGAATGGTGCTCTGGACCCACTCTGGTGGTCCGTGCCTTGGCCAGTCCTCACTTTCTGACAGAATCCTGCTGATTTCCCGACTTCTCCCTTCCCAGGCCAGAAATCTGACGATTTCGCACTAACGGTAACAGAGCAGCCCCAAGGACATGACGGCTGCCAAAATCAGTTTCAACCTCGGCCGCCATGGAGAGAAGAGGTGTGAGTCGTTCAGCCCCCTACGGCCAAGCGTGTATGAGCTGCTTCAAGATGAAATGCAAATGTGTCATACGTCTGGATGGTGATGGGTGCGAAAGGTCAGTTTTGTGGGCCACAGGGGGCGATGGATAGCCGAATAAGGCTCAATTAAATTTCTTGTCGTAGATGTCACCGCCTCAAGAAGCAGTGCTATCCATCCAACGCTCTTCGCCGGCAGACCACCGACATGAAGCAAAACTCAAACGAGCGAATCTCGAAGCTCGAGGGCAGACTCGATGATCTTGTTTCGCTGCTGCAGTCGCGCAAGGTCCTCGACGGCGACACGTCGGTGCAGCCACAGCATATTAGTCATGCTGAACAGCCAGAGCCTCTAATAACGACGCCCATTTTGTCCCTAGATGCCGCCGGAAATAACGACACCAACACCAGAGGCCCTCCTCCCTTGATGACCAGCTCTCCCATGCCTCTTCCCATGCCGCGCTTACCCAGCTCCCCTCGTTCTAGGGCCAACGCCGCCCCTTTGGAGCCGTCGGCCTCCTCAGCCTCAGCGTGCCTCAAGACGTTCCGGTCTCGCATGTTGCGCCACTTCCCGTTCGTCTACCTTCCCGCTCACCTAACAGCCCAGCAGCTGCGGCGCGACCGGCCGTTCCTTTTCTGCGCCATCATCTGCATAATGTCACCCTCGGCGCGCGAAAAGCGTGCGCGAGCCGGCGAGCTGAAGCGCGTACTTTACGAGATGTGCTTCCTGCAGCAGCAACGGCCGCAGCACGAGAACCAGTCCGGCAGTACGGACCAGTCGATGGATTTGTTATTAGGCCTTCTGACATACATTGCCTGGGGATGGGACCACGTACTCAGCCGCTGTAGCCTGTCGCGTCTCATGATGGTGGCCATATCACTGGTCGGCGAGATGCGTTTGGACAAGTCGGTACCGCAAGATTTGCATACGATGGGACTTTTCACGCCAGGCTTCGAAGGCTGGTACGGCGAAGCAAGCGGAGAAGTGACAGCACAGTTCTTTTTGGAGCGCCAGCGCGCTGTCTTGGGGTGTTTTGTGCTTAGCTCCGTAGTTTCTGCCTACTTTACCCAGGTGGATGCTATGCGGTGGACACCGCAGATGGATGAGGCCCTTGCCGCTATAAGCAATAATGAAGAATGCCCGACTGACGCGGCCCTGGCCTTGCAAGTCCGCCTGACTTTGCTCGCCACGAAAGCTATCCAGATCCGCGATCAGCAGCAGCAACAGCAAACTGATCAGGCTCAGACGGCAACACTAGCTGCTCCGGCTCTCTCGTTTATCAAAGAGCTGCTAGGAAAGCTCCAAGAGCTCCGGGTATCCCAGTCCCCGGCCCTACAGCAACGCCAGGGTAAGAGCTGACAGCATTCAGGCGACAAAGAGCCCGGCTCCAAGTTTCTTTGCTGACCATAAATGCCACAAACGCAGAGGTTCTCCTAGCCCACACGCACTATACCGAGCTTTGTATCATCGAGACCGTCCGGGCGGCTCACCCGATCGCTCCGCCCGTAGGCACCCCCATAACCGCCTGTGTAGGCCCTCTCTCGCCGGGCCCCAACCGCTTATCGTGCTTTTGGCAATCTGTGCTCGCAATCGACGCCTGCACGTCGGCCTTGCTGACCCTCTCGCCATCCGACTTTCTTGGCGTCTCTTTCATCCAGTGGGCACAGCTCGCGCGCTGCGTCCTGGTTCTGAACAACCTCATCGCGCTCGAGGACCCGGGTTGGAACCGCGCCGCCGTGCGTGCCCTTATCGACCTGCCAGTCCTACTAGGCCGCATGGCCGAAAAGCTGGAGCTGGCGGCCGCCGAGGCTGGAGAGCAGGAGTCCGACGACGTGTTTACGCAGCTCGCGTGCGGGATGCGCATGTTTTGCTCAGGCATCCAAGGCGGCGAGGTGGAGCCCGAGCACGGGGGTGCGAGGGAAGATATGGTTGACAGTGGCGGGGCCGGCGACGACGTGGTGGCGGCTCAAAAGGGGTATTTTAGGAACCCCAGGCTTTGGTTAGAACAACTTTTTGCCGAGACAAGCTGATTCCGATTTTCGATCCGGATAGTAGAAATGAATGACACTTAGAGGGATTGTCTGCTCAGTAACCTCGTTTAGCTTGACCACGATTTTTGTGTCATGAAAATGAAATGTCATAGTGCTCCATGGCCTTGGGCCCCATCCTCGGCACAACCCACTCGCACGCATCCGAATCTACCCCCTGAAAGATCATTCCTGACCAAGTTTTGGCCCGTGGAAGTGATTGTGCTGATCCCGCCATCGATGGGATAGTAGTATGGTGATGGAATGGTGCGATTTAGGGTTAAAAAGAATCCTGAGGCTAGGGTTCCGTAACCCTAATTGCTCAGGTCGAGACGGCGACCGGACCCAAAATTGTGGGACCGGATTTCAAGATTCCGGCCCCGGTTGACATTCGGCTCGACCTAAATCCTGTCATATTCGGTTGGTTCTCCCAACCCCATCCGGAGCAAACGAAGTCCGATCCTAAGATTAACGCTGATAAATCACACACAGAGAGAAGAGAGAGTAGAATAGGGGGAAAATAAGGGGAGGATGTGCAAACGGAATCAGGTTCGTATAGTTAATATTCCAGTAATTCCATCAGGTTTGTCTTGAGCGTTTAGACCTACTTAATCGCAACACTACTTGAAATTCTGGCTTCCGTCTTTAAAAAA
>Ga0247774_1000064_pt1 | contig 47771 bp, 51 predicted proteins | sample UWRJL001104B6_FD_179933 | JGI IMG/M metagenome (GOLD analysis project Ga0247774, IMG submission 179933) | Plant litter microbial communities from Arlington Agricultural Research Station in Wisconsin, United States - UWRJ-L001-104B-6 | ecosystem: Environmental > Terrestrial > Plant litter >...
GGCCGGCGGTCGTCTCGCGGCCCCCGGGGCCCCTGCCCGCGGAGCTGAAAGAGCCCCGGATTGCCGTCCGGATGGCTTTGTACCGTTCTGATCTTCAGCCGAGTGGCGCGAAATACACGCCGCTGGCCCAAATCGAGCTGCCCGGAGGGGGCGGCAGTGAGGTGAACTGAGATGGCGAAAGCGAACTTGAAGGATGCCTCGGCGAAAGAGGCGAAAGCGAAGGACGCGGCGCTCGAGGCCGCGGTAAGCCAGATCGAGCGCGATTTCGGCCAGGGCTCCCTGATGCGCCTCGGGGACAAAGGGACGGTCAAGGTCGACGCGATCCCGACCGGGGCGCTGGCCCTTGACCTGGCACTGGGAATCGGCGGCGTGCCGCGCGGCCGCATCGTCGAGATCTTCGGCCCGGAGTCCTCGGGCAAGACGACGCTGATCAACCACATCATCGCCCAGGCGCAGGCGATGGGCGGCGTTTGCGCCTTCATCGACACCGAGCACGCGATCGACCCGGTCTACGCGCGGGCGATCGGCGTCGACACCGACGAGCTGCTCGTCTCCCAGCCCGACTACGGCGAGCAGGCGCTGCAGATCGCCGACCGGCTGATCGCCTCGGCGGCGGTCGACGTCGTCGCGATCGACTCGGTCGCGGCGCTGACCCCGAAAGCTGAGCTCGACGGCCAGATCGGCGACACCACCGTCGGCCTGCAGGCGCGGCTGATGTCGCAGGCGCTGCGGAAACTGGCCGGCAGCCTCAACCGGACCAAGACCGTCTGCCTCTTCACCAACCAGATCCGCGAAAAAGTCGGCGTCCAGTTCGGCTCGCCGGAGACCCAGCCGGGCGGCCGGGCGCTGAAGTTCTACTCCTCGCAGCGGCTCGACATCCGCCGGATCGAGACCCTGAAGGAAGGAACCGAGGCGGTCGGCAACCGGGTGCGGGTCAAAGTCGTCAAGAACAAGGTGGCCGCGCCCTTCCGCCAGGCCGAATTCGACATCGAGTACGGGGTCGGGATCTCTCGGGAGGGCGGCCTGCTCGACTTCGGGATGGAGCAGGACCTGGTCCAGAAATCCGGCTCCTTCTTCTCCTATGGCGAGATCCGGCTCGGCCAGGGTCGCAACAACGCCAAACAGTTCCTGGTCGACAACCCGGAGCTGGCCCTGGAGATCGAAACCAAGGTCCGAGCGGCCCTGGGGATCGATGGCGAGGAGCCGCAGCCGAGCGGGGACGAGGATGCTGCTCCGGCAGCCGAGGCGAGGGCGGCGTAGGGCCGCTTTCGTCTCACGGCGAGCTGGGCGCCGACCTCTATAGGATCGCGCTCGCACCATGGACAACGAACTCCTCTTTTACATCTGCGGCGGCATCCTGGCCGTCTCGGCCGTGCTCGTCACCTTCGCCGGCCTGAAACTGCGGAACTTCCCCGGCCGGGCGCTTCCCGTCGTCATCGTCTGGTTCGCCGTCTTCGCCGGCGCCTCCTCGACCTTTGCCGTCCTCCACGCCGAGGACGAGCAGGAGCATGAGGCGCACAAGCTCGAGGAAACCGGGGAGAAGATCGAAGCGACCGAGGAACAGCCCCACGAGGACGAAGCGGGGGCCGAAGAAGAGGAAGCGGTGGAGCCGGGCGGGGAGAGCGGGGAAGCCAGCGGTGGCGATCCGGCCGCCGGTGAAACGGTCTTCGCCGAAAACTGTGCGGTCTGCCACGGCGATACCGGGCATGGCGGTGCCGGAGGCCCTGACCTGAGGACGATGCCGCTGGCTCAGACTGAAGAAGGCGCCGTCCAGCAGGTCACCAACGGCGGCGGCGGCATGCCGCCCTTTGGCGAACAGCTGTCCGAAGAAGAAATCTCCAACGTCGCCGCATACGTAGTGCACGACATCGTCGGCAAGTAGCAATCCCCAGCGGTACCCTGAGCGCTGATGGCGCAGAAGTTCAACGTCACCACCTTCGGGTGTCAGATGAACGTGCACGATTCCGAGCGGATGCGCGGGATGCTGGCCTCGCTTGGCTACGAGGAGGTCCCGAGCCGGGAGGAAGCGGACCTGATCCTCTTCAACACCTGCTCGATTCGCGAGTCGGCCGACAGCCGCTTCATCGCCCACCTCGGCCAGGCCAAGCGCCTCAAGAGCGAAGACCCCGAGCGGGTGGTCGGCGTCGGCGGCTGCTGGGCGCAGTCGGTCAAGGAGGAGGTCTTCGAGCGCTTTCCCTTCGTCGACGTCGCCTTCGGGCCGGGGCAGATCCACAAGCTGGCCGAGTTCCTCAACAGCGATTCGCTGACCGCGCAGGGCTACTTCGAGTTCGAGGACCTCTCCGGGCACCTGCCGACCCGGCGCGAGCGCGAGTTCCAGGGCTGGCTGCAGATCTCCCAGGGCTGCAACTGCGTCTGCTCCTACTGCATCGTCCCCTCAACCCGGGGTCGCGAGGTCAGCCGCGATCCCGGCGAGCTGATCGCCGAGGCCGAAGGGCTGGCCGCCGATGGGGTGCGGGAGGTGACGCTGCTGGGCCAGAACGTCAACAGCTACGGCCGCGATCTGCCCCTGGACGAACGGATCGAGTTCTCCGAGCTGCTGCGCCGCGTCGACGCGATCGAGGGAATCGAGCGGATCCGCTACACCAGCCCGCACCCGAAGGACATGAAGGAGGACGTTGTTCGGGCCCACGCCGAGCTCCCCGCCCTCTGCGAGCAGATCCACCTGCCGCTGCAGTCGGGCTCCAGCGCCGTCCTTAAACGGATGCGGCGCACCTACAACCGCAGCCGCTACATGGACCGGGTGGCGCTGATCCGCGAGCACGTCCCCGACTGCGCGATCACCACCGACATCATCGTCGGCTTCCCGGGCGAGACCGAGGACGACTTCCGGGAGACGCTGGAGGTGGCGGAGGAGGTCGGCTACGACGGCGCCTTCACCTTCGTCTTCTCGCCGCGGCGAGAAACCGAGGCGGCGACGATGGGGGGGCAGCTGCCGCACCCGGTCAAGGTCGAGCGGATGGAACGGCTGGTCGAGGTGGTGCAGCGCCGCGCGGCGGAGCGGGCCCAGCGCTTCGTCGGCCGCACGATGGAGGTGCTGGTCGAGGGCACCAGCCGCACCGACGAGACGAAACTGCGGGGGCGGACCCGCCACGGCAAGGCGGTCAACTTCGACGGCGTCGCCGAGCCGGGCGAGTTCGTCGAGGTGGAGATCCAGAGCGCGACCTCGCAGACGCTGAGCGGGGTGGCGGCGCGCCCCCTGACGCCCCTGCTCTGAGCTTGAACGTCATCGGGATCTTTGGCCCGACGGGGGTCGGCAAGACCGGGGTGGCGATCGCCCTGGCCGAGCTGCTGCGGGAGCGAGGGGAGGACCCGGTCGCGATCAACTGCGACGCGCTGCAGGTCTACGAGGGCCTGGAGGTGCTCACCGGCACCGCGACGCCGGAGGAGCAGGCCCGGCTCGAGCACCGCCTGCTCGGCTTCGTCCCGGTCACCGAGGACTTCTCGGTCGGCGACTACATGCCGCTGGCCCACCGCGAAGTCGACGCGGCCCTCGCTGCCGGCCGCCGGCCGATCGTCGTCGGGGGGACGGGCCTCTACCTGCGGGCGGCGGTGGCGGAGCTGTCGCTGAGCAAAGTGCCGCCCGAATCGGCGGAGTCGGAGCTCTGGTCGCCCGAGACCCGCCACCCGACGACGATCTTCGGCCTCGACATGGACCGTGAGCAGCTCTACGAGCGGATCAACGCCCGGGTCGAGGCGATCGTCGCCGGCGGCGGCGCGGAGGAGGCCCGCCGTGCCGAGGCCCTCGGCCCCGGCCGCACCGCCCGCAAGGCCCTCGGCTTCGACGAGCTCCTCGCCGGCGACATCGAGGCGATGAAGCAGCGCTCGCGGAATTACGCGCGCCGGCAACTGACCTGGATGCGGAAGGTTCCAAGCCTGCGCCGGGTCGATCGCACCGCCTGCGGCGACGGCGAGACGGCCGAGGAGTTGGCACAAACTCTCGAAGCGACCGAAGAATGGCAGTAGTCTCCTGATACGCAAATTTTCTTGATCCAAGACCCATGCGTCGAGCCGACCCTTGGGTCAGAGCCCGATTAGGAGGCGATCATGAGAAAGGTCCGTTTTGGCTTCTTGCTGGCCGTTGTCTCCCTCGCTGCAATGGGGGCCGTCGCGTCCGCGGCCGCAGCCGAAAACTACTTTCAGGCGACCGAATACATGGCCGAAGTGAAAGGCGAAGGCACGGCCCACACCTTCACATTCGAAGGCACCTCGGTCGAATGCGGGGCCGTAGACATCGTGGGGAATCTGCAGGAGCCGCAGGAAGAGATCGAAGTCCTGCCTGAATACGAAGAATGCTCGGCATTTGGCTTCCTCTCCGGCACGGTCAACGTCGAAGGATGCAAATACAGACTTCACGCCAACACCCCGGATTTCGACATCGTCTGCCCCGCCGGCAAAGCGATCAAGATCGTCGGCGTCACCTGCGAAGTCCAGATCGGCAGCCAGAACAACGTGCAGAAAGTCGAATACACCAACAACGGGTCTTCGCCGAAAACCCTGACGATCGAAACAGGGCTCGAAGGTCTCAAATACAACAAGACCAAAGACGGCTTCGGCTGCCCGCTCAGCGGCACCGGCGAAAAATCAAATGGCTATTACGTCGGTGAAGTCCTCGCGAAAGCCTTCAAGGGCTCCCAGGTCGGCCTCTTTGTCGGGATTCCGCTGGTCACGAAACTGTGCGCGGAAAAAGTCAAAGAATGCCCCGAAGGGCAGACCTACCCTTCGGGAACCAAAATCACCGGCGAAGCCAAACTTGCGGAAATCATCGTTCCACGATTCGGCGGCAATCCGGACTGGCAGGTCGGCTGCGAAGGAGCAACGATCGAAGGAAAAACCTCGGAACTCGAAGGGAAACCACACCTTGCTACGACCATCTCGGGCGTGAGCTTTCCAAAATGTTCGATCATCGCGGGCGGGAAAGGCGCTTGCACCGTGAAAATGACGCCCGGGTCGAACCCCAAGATCGACGCTGTCGGCAACGACAAAGACGGCCACTGGTGGCTCGGCAAAAATACGGTTCTGGAAGTGACGTGCGAAGAAGTCACCTTCGGCTTCTGCAAATTCGAATCGCTGCCTGTGGTCACGATCCGCGGCGACGAATTGGGTTCGGCGACCATAGAAGCGGACCGACCGTTCGGGTGGGTTGCCGGCGTCCCGTGCGAAAAAGGAGCGACCTGGAAAGGGAGTTACGTAATCCAGCAGCCGGGAAACCTGTTCGTCACGCACTAGCGATCGCCCAGGCAAGGTGCAAAGGACCGGCGCGAGGAGTCGGTCCTTTGCCCTAGGCTGGCGGCGTGAAATTCGAGAAGTGGCAGGCGCTGGGCAACGACTACCTGATCCTCGAGCGGGAACGGCTGCCGTGGGAGCTGACCTCGACGCGGATCGAGTGGCTCTGCGACCAGCACTTCGGGGTCGGCGCCGACGGGATCCTGCTGCTCTCGCGCAGCGATGACCCGGAGTTCGTCGCCGACCTGCGGATCTTCAACCCCGACGGCTCCGAGGCCGAGCTCTCCGGCAACGGCGCCCGCGAGGCGATCCTCTACCTGCGGCGCAACGGCTGGACCGAGGAGGACGAGTTCGCGATCAGCACCGTCGCCGGCCCGATCCGGCCGACGATCACCGGCGAGCTGACCTGCTCGGTCGACATGGGGCGGGCGTCGACGAGCTCGAAGGACTTCCCGTCGGGACCCGAGGACGGCCGTGGAGCGCTGGAGTCGGGCGGCCGCGAGTGGGAGTTCCAGCACGTCTCGATCGGCAACCCGCAGTGCGCGATCGTCGTTCCCGCCGAGGAGCTCGACGAGCTCGACCTCGGCGCGATCGGACCGGGGATCGAAGGCAACGAGCTGTTCCCCAACCGGACCAACGTCTCCTTCCTGGCGATCGACGGCAGTCAGGTGCGGGCGCGGATCTTCGAGCGCGGGGTGGGGGAGACGCTCTCCTCCGGCACCGGCGCCAGCGGCGCCGCGATCACCGCCTTCCTGCGCGGCTCCGCCAGCCCGGTCGTGGTCGAGCTCGAAGGCGGCGAGCTCGAGGTCGAGATCGCCGAGGACCTCTCGGTCCGCCTCAACGGCTGGGCCGAGCCCGTCTTCGCCGGCGAGCTCTCGCCGGAGCTGCTGCAGGCGCTGGCCGAGCTGGACGGCGAGTAGCCGCCCGGATCGCGTAGATTCCCGCGCCCATGGGCATCGCCACCCCGTCCAAGCGCCTGGAGGCCATCCCTCCGTACAAGTTCCAGGAACTCGAGCAGCAGATCGCCGACAAGCGCGCTGCCGGGATCGACGTGATCAGCCTCGGGATCGGCGACCCCGACGAACCGACCTATCCCCACATCGTCGAGGCGATGCAGGGGGCGGTGTCGAACCCCGCTTACCACCGGTACCCGAGCAACCGCGGCCGCGACGAGTTCCGCGGTGCCTTCGCCGGTTTCTACGAGGAGCGCTTCGGGGTCGAGATCGACCCGAAGACCGAGGTGATCCCGGCGATCGGGGCCAAGGAGTGCATCTACAACCTCTGCTTCGCCTTCCTCGACCCCGGCGACGTCGCCCTCGCCTCCGACCCCGGCTACCCGGTCTACACCGGCGGCCCGATCCTCGCCGGCGCCAGGGCCGAGCTGCTGCCGCTGGTGCCCGAGCTCGGCTTCGCCCCCGACCTCAGCGCCGTCCCCGCCGAGGTCGCCGCCCGGGCCCGGCTGATGTTCATCAACTACCCGAACAACCCGACCGGCGCGATCGTCCCCGAGGGCTTCTTCGAGACCGTCGTCTCCTTCGCCAGGGAGCACGAGATCCTCGTCGTCCACGACAACGCCTACTCGGAGACCACTTACGACGGCTACGTCGCCCCGAGCTTCCTCGCCACGCCCGGCGCCAAGGAGGTCGGCGTCGAGGTCTTCTCGCTCTCCAAGGGCTACAACATGACCGGCTGGCGCTGCGCCGCGATCCTCGGCAACGCCGAGGCGATCCAGACCTACTGGCGGCTGAAGACGAACGTCGACTCCGGCCTCTTCGAGGCGATCCAGATGGCAGGCGTCGCCGCCCTGCAGGGGCCGACCGAGCCGCTGCGGGGGATGAACGAGACCTACGCCCGCCGCCGCGACCTCGTCGTCTCGGCCCTGGGCGAGATCGGCGTCGAGGTCAGCGCCCCGAAGGGGACGATCTACGTCTGGGCGCCGGTCCCCGCGAACCACACCTCGACCTCCTTCTGCGAGCTCGTGCTCGAGGAGGCCGCCGTCGTCATCTCGCCCGGCTCGATGTACGGGCCCAGCGGCGAGGGCTTCTTCCGCATCGCCCTGACCGCGCCCGACGTGCGGATCGAAGAGGCGGTCGAGCGGATGCGCGAGCACCTGAAGGCCCCCGCGGCTTAAGCGGCTTCGCGCTCGGCCTTCTTGCGCCAGTAGCGATCCAGGCCGCCCCACTGGTAGGCGGTGGGGACCGCCTGCAGCAGCTCCTCGACGGTGTCGCCCTGGATCCCTTCCTCGGCGAGGCTCTGGCGAATGCGGCGCTCGACGTCGGCGCCGTAGGCGTCCTTGTCCATCTGGCGCGCCAGCTCGGCCTCTTCGCGCAGTTTCGCCTTCACCCGTTCGATGTGGCCGGGGACGTCCTCCTCGATCGCGCCGAAGTGGGTGAGCGCGAGGCGGCTCGGCGACCAGGCGGCGACGGTGTCGAGGGATTCCTCCCAGGTCTCGACGTCGATGTCGGGCGGCGGGGTGGGGGGGACGATCAGGTTCGAGGGCGGGATCCGGCAGGCGGCGACGTCGCCGACGAAGGCGGTGCCGCTCTCGGAGTGCAGGTAGCAGACGTGGTGGGAGGCGTGGCCGGGGGTGTAGGCGACCCGCATCCCCAGCACGGTCTCGCCGCCGCCGAGGACGCGGACGTTTTGCTCCGGCACCGGCAGGATCTCGCCCCAGAGGTGGTTGAGCTTGTCGCCGTAGAGCCGCTCGGCGCTCGCCAGCAGCTTCGAGGGGTCGACCAGGTGGGGCGCACCGCGCTCGTGGACGTAGACCTCGAGCTCCGGCCAGCGCCGCACCAGCGCCCCCGTCGCCGCCGCGTGGTCGAGGTGGATGTGGGTCAGCAGCACCGCCCGCGGCCGCTCCTCTCCAATCGCCTCAAGCACGGTCGCAAGCGACGACTCCGGCCCCGGATCCACCAGGACCCCGTCGACCTCCCAGCACCCGATCACATGCGGGCGCCCCAGGTGCATCACGTCGATTACGCGCACGCGCGCAGCCTATGCAGTGGGAGCGGGGAAGCGCTCGTCCGCTTCCAGCATCTGCCGCAGGCCCTCTTCCATTCCCCGCGGGGAGTAGCCAAGCTCGCGCTGGGCCTTCTCGTAGCTGGCCCAGAAGGTGACGTTGTCGGCGGAGGAGATCAGCTCGCGCAGGTTCGGCGGCTGTCCCATCACCTTGCCGACCAGGGGGCCGATCGGGATCATCGCCTTCATCAGCGGCGTGGGGAGGGCGCGCTTCGGCGCCTTGCGGCCGCTGACCCTGGCGACCGTCTCGACCGCCTCGCGCATCGTCGTCACCGGGCCGCTGATCACGTAGTCCTCGCCGAGCTTGCCCTTGTCGAGGGCGAGAACGATGCCGCCGGCGATGTCTTCGACGTGGGCCATGCAGATCCCCAGCTCGGGGAAGGGCATGAGCGGCAGCTTGCCGGCGAAGAACTGCTCGAGCAGGTCGGCCACCTGGGAGGTGTCGCCGGGGCCGTAGACGCCCCCCGGCTGGACGATGATCGCCGGCAGGTTCTGCTCGGAGATCATCCGTTCGACCAGCTTGTGGGCCTCCAGCTTGGTCTCCTCGTAGTAGGAGGTGAAATCGGTCTCGGGGTTCTTGTAGGACTCGTCGACCACCTGCTTGCGGGTGTTGCCGAAGATGCCGACGGTGGAGACGTAGACGATCCGCGGCACCCCCGCCTCGAGCGCGACCTTCATCACCCGCTCGGTGCCGGCGACGTTGGCCTCCCACATCGCCGGGCGCTGCTTGGCCGGGATCCCGACCTCGTACATCGCCGCCGCGTGGATCACCGCGTCGCAGCCCTCGATGCCCTTCCGCAGCGCCGCCTCGTCGCCGAGGTCGCCGGCGACCAGCTCGCAGCCGAGCTCGGCCAGCTTCGCGCCCTTCTCGGGGCTGCGGACGAGGCAGGCGACCTCGTCACCGCGCTGGCGCAGCTGGCGGGCGGTCTCGCCGCCGATGAACCCGGTTGCGCCGGTGAGGAAGACCTTCACGGTATCCCACCCTATCCGGCCTGGGCCGACGCTTACAATCTCCCTGAGTGGAGAGTTCGCAAAACGGCGGCAGCAGGCGGGCGCGCCAGCGTGCCCTGGCGATCGGCATCGTCAACGGGCGGGAGGAGGGCGAGCCGCTGGCCGAGCTGAAGGAGCTGCTGCTGACCGCCGGCGTCGCCACCGTCGGGACCGCGACCCAGCAGCGCCCGCAGCCGGATCCCGACCGCTACTTCGGGCGCGGTCGCCTCGGCGAGCTGAAAGCGGAGATCGCCGCCGCCGACGCCAACCTGGTCGCCTGCGACGACGAGCTGGCCCCGCGCCAGGAGCGCAACCTCGAGGCGGCCCTCGGGGTGCCGGTGATCGACCGCACCGCGGTGATCCTCGACATCTTCGCCGACCACGCCCACTCGGCCGAGGGAAAGCTCCAGGTCGAGCTCGCCCAGCTCGAATACAACATGGCCCGCATGCGGGGCCTCTGGACCCACCTCGAGCGCCTCGGCGCCGGCCGCATGGACGGCGGCATCGGCACCAGGGGGCCGGGCGAGAGCCAGATCGAGACCGACCGCCGCCTCGCCCGCGACCGGATCTCCGCCCTGCGGCGGCGCCTGGTCCGGCTCGAACGCAACCGCGGCGTGATGCGCGCCCGCCGCGACAGCTCCTCGCTGCCGCGGGTCGCCCTCGCCGGCTACACCAACGCCGGCAAGTCGACCCTGCTGAACGCGCTGACGGGGTCCGAGGTCGACGTCCGCGACCGGCTCTTCCACACGCTTGACCCGACCACCCGCAGCTTCGAGCTCTCCGGCCGCGACTACCTGCTGACCGACACGGTCGGCTTCATCGAAAAGCTGCCCCACCAGCTGGTCGAGGCCTTCAAGGCGACCCTCGAGGAGACCGTCCTCGCCGACCTGATCCTGCACGTGGTCGACGCCTCGGCGCCCGAGCAGCGGCGCCTGGCCGACATGCAGGCGGTCGACGAGGTGCTGGAGGAGATCGGCGCCGGCGACAAGCCGCGGCTGCTCGTCTTCAACAAGGTCGATCTGCTGAGCCCCGACGAGCGACGGGAAACCGAGCTCGACCATCCCGAGGCGGCGCTGATCTCGGCTCAGGAGGGGGAGGGGCTGGACCCGCTGCGCGAGCGGATCGAGGCGGCCTTCGAGGAAACCCTGACCGAGGTCGAGCTGCTGATCCCCTACTCCGAGGGTGGGCGGCTGCACGAGCTGCACGAGATCGCCGGCGACCTTGAGCGGACCGATCGCGAGGACGGGGTGCTGGTGCACGCGAAAGTTCCCTCTGCCGAGATGCACCGGTTCAGCGACCTCGCGGTCGCGTAGGCTCCTGCGCGTGCAGCTGCCGGTGGTGAAGCTGAAAGACGATGCGGTCCTGCCCTCGCGTGCCCACGAGGGGGACGCCGGGTTGGATCTCTACGCCTGCGAGTCCGCGCATATCGGGCCCGGGGAGCGCTGGGGCGTGGGGACCGGGGTGGGGGTCGAGATCCCCGAGGGACACGCGGGGTTGGTGCTGCCGCGTTCGGGACTGGCGCGCGACCACGGGATCGCCCTCGTCAACGCCCCCGGGCTGATCGACTCCGGCTACCGCGGCGAACTGCGGGTGCTGCTGCTCAACACCGACCCGGCGGAGACCTTCCGGGTCGAGCCCGGCGATCGCATCGCGCAGCTGGTGCTGACGCCGATCGCCAGCGCCGAGCCGGTCGAGGCCGACGCCCTCACCGAGAGCGCCCGCGGCCAGGGCGGCTTCGGCTCCAGCGGCCGCTAGCGGTGCGAGTTATCGCTGTATAGCAGCGAAAAGTCGCACCGCTGGGATTACGAGCTCTCGGCTGCTCGTCTCGCCGAATCATGCGCGGCGGCCTCGAGCTCGTCGGGGAGCGGCTCCAGCTCAGGCCGGGTCCCGCAGCGGCGCTCCAGGGCAAGCGCGATCAGGTGGTCGGCGAGCCAGGCGTTCTTCGGCAACAGCGGCCCGTGCAGGTAGGTGCCGATCACGTTGTCGCGCTTGACCCCCTCGAAGCCGTCGCGGTCGTTGTTGCCGTGGCCGGAGAGGACCCGGCCCAGCGGCTGCGCGCCCTCCCCGAGGTAGGTGCGGCCGCCGTGGTTCTCGAAGCCGGCGATCAGGCGCGGGCCGGGACCGAGGTCGGCCTCGATCGCGACGTTGCCGATCAGCCGCTCGCCGGGCTCGCGCACCGTCGTCAGGTCGGCGATCCCGAGGCCCGGCAGCTCCTCGGTGCCCAGCTGGTAGCTGTGGCCGAGCAGCTGGTAGCCGCCGCAGACCGCCAGCAGCACGGCGCCGTCGTCGGCCGCGGCGGCGAGCGCCTCGCGCTTGCTGGCGACCATGTCGGCGGCGACGGCGCGCTGGTCGCGGTCCTGGCCGCCGCCGATGTAGAAGAGGTCGTGGGCGGAGGGGTCGACAGGGTCTCCCGGCCCGGCGCCGTCGTGGACGAACCCGATCCCGCGCCACTCGCAGCGCCGCTGCAGGAAGAGGATGTTGCCCCGGTCGGCGTAGATGTTCATCTGCTCGGGATAGAGGCTGAGGACGCGGAGCTCCATCACGCCGCCTTTTCCAGGAGGACGACCAGCGAGCCGACGTGCAGATCGGTGGGCGGGATCTCGCGCCGGCCGGCCGGGACCAGGCCGAAGGCCGCGGCCTCGGACTCGAGCGCGGCGGCGGCGAAGGTCGCGATCCGCACCTCGTTGGGTTCCTCGCTCAGAGATCCGTCGGGCGAGACCGTCTGACGCAGTCGCCGGACGACGATTTCGCCCGGTCCGATCGCCGCCTCCACCGCCAGGCTCGAGTAGACCCAGCCGTCGACCTCCCGCACGTCGGGGAGGGGGGGAGGCGCCCCGTCGGGCTCCGGCATCGCCTCGACGATCGCCGCCGCCAGCAGCCCTCCCGGCCGCAGCGACGCAGCGACGCAGCGCAGGCACTCGGCCCGCTCGGCGGAGTCGGCGAGGAGCTGCAGCAGGTGGGTGGGGGCGAGGACGAGAGAGACCGGGCTGTCGAGCTCGAATCCGCGCGCGTCGCTCTGGAGAACGCTCACCGGCAGCTCCGCGGCACGCGCATCGAGAACGGCGAGCAGCTCGGGCTCGAGGTCGAGCCCGGTCACTCGATGCCCGCGCCGCGCCAGGTGCAGAGCGACGCGGCCGGTCCCGCAACCGAGCTCCAGCACCGGGCCGCCGCAGCGCTCCGCCAGCTCCTCCCAGAGCGGCAGGTCGGCCGCGTAGCTGCCGCACTCGACGTCGTGCCAGATCGCGGTCGGCGCCGGGCTCATCGCCAGAACTCCTCGGCGAGGCCGCGGTCGGAGAGCAGCTTGCGCAGTTCCAGCAGGGCGGTGTAGGTGGGGAGGGCGAAGAGGCGCCCGGCGGATCCCTCCACCGCCGCGTCGAGCGCGGCGCCGACCCCCGGCACCACCTCGATCCTCTCCTCGTCCCAGCCGGCGTACTTCAGCCGCAGCGCCATCTCCGGCGCGCGGGTGCCGGTGCAGACGACGCGCCTGACCGCGCCGGCCAGCAGCTCGAAGTCGGCGTCCCAGATCCAGGAGACGTCGCGGCCGTCGGCGATGCGGTCGTTGAGCGCGATCCAGAGGTCGATCTCGCCGCCCTCGCGGCTCTCCAGCAGCAGCGTCCGCAGCACCTCGTTCGCCCCGGCCGGGTTCTTGATCAGCAGGATCGAGACGGGAACGCCGCCGACGGGAATCGTCTCGACCCGGCCGAAGGCGGCGCGCATCTCGCCGAGCGCCGCCGCGATCCGCTCCGGCGCCACCCCCAGCCGCAGCCCGGCGGCCACCGCGGCGAGGGCGTTGTAGACGTTGTAGAGGCCGGGCAGCGGCAGCTCCAGCTCGATCTCGCCGCCGGGGACCCGCACCGTCACCCGCGAGCCGTCCATCCCGCGCAGCTCGATCGCCGTCGCCGCGATCTCCGGCCGCGGCCGCTCGGCGCCGCAGTTGGGGCAGGAGTAGTGGCCGAGGTGGCCGACGAACGCGCGCTCATAGGCATAGGGATGGCCGCAGCCGCGGCAGTGCTTGGCGTCGAAGGCGTGCTGCAGCTCCGGCAGGGCCTGGGAGGAGTCCTCGATCCCGAAGTAGAGGACGCTCCTGCGGCGCTCGCCACCCTCGGGGTCGCGGCCGAGGTCGGCGATCAGCGGGTCGTCGGCGTTGAGGACGAACCCCGTCCGTCCCTCCCGGGCGGCGACGGTCCTGGCCCACTCGTCGGCCAGCGCCTCCATCTCCCCGTAGCGGTCGAGCTGGTCGCGGAAGAGGTTGCCGAGGACGATCAGGATCGGCTCCAGCTGTTCGCTCACCCGCGGCAGCCAGGCCTCGTCGACCTCGAACAGCCCCTCCTCGCCGCGCTGCTCCAGGAGCGCCGTCGCCACGCCCCAGGTCATGTTCGAGCCGGCGCGGTTGTGGACCGGGCGACGGCCGTCGGCGGCGAGGATGGCGGCGATCATCCCGGCGGTGGTGGTCTTGCCGTTGGTGGCGCTGACGATCGTCGCGCCGCGCTCGAGGCCGCTGCCGAGGCGGGCGATCGTCTCCGGCTCCAGGCGCAGGAGCACCCGTCCCGGCAGCGTCGTGCCACCGCCGCGGCCGCTGGCCCGGCTGGCCGCGCCGATCGCCCGCGACAGCGCCACCTTGGCCCCGAAGAAGGGCCGCCGGCGCCCGTTCGCTGCCACCGCGCTCAGGCCCCTCCGTCAGCGGGGACGAGGATCGAGAGGCAGCGCGGGAGGACGCGCAGCGAGACCGGCAGGTCGGTGAGGTGGTCGCCGTCGGCGTAGACGGGGAAGGGACGGCTGGCGTCGAGCTCGAGGCGCGGGGTGCGGAAGGTGGTGACCTCGTCCTTGCCCAGGTGCGTGCCCTTGAGGACGTCCCGCAGGCCGCTGAGGAAGCGCAGCTTGCCAACCTCTTCGATCGCCACCACGTCGAATTCGCCGTCGTCGATCGCCGCCTCGGGGGCGATGTACATGCCGCCGCCATAGACCTTGTTGTTGGCGACGGCGACGAAGTAGCCGCTGAGCCGTTTGCGTTCCTCGCCGACCGCGAGCGTGAAGCGGGCCGAGCGCCAGCCGACCAGGGTGCGGACCATCGAGTAGGCGTAGACGAGGTTGCCGCGGAGGAAGTGGGTTTCGTTGGCGAGCCGGTTGCATTCGGAGTCGAAGCCGACGCTGACGATGCCGAGGAAGCGCTTGCCGTTGGCCTCGCCGACGTCGATCAGGCGGCTGTGCCCGGCGAGGACGGTCTCGACCGCCGCCTCGGGCTCGGTCGGGATCCCCAGCGCCCGGGCGAGGTCGTTGCCGCGCCCGCCGGGGATCAGCCCCAGCGGCGTCTCCGCCCCGGCCATCGCGCCGCCGACGGCGCCGAGCAGGCCGTCGCCGCTGACCACGACCGGGACCTCGCCGAGTTCGATCGCCCGCAGCGCCAGCTCGACCCCGTGCTCGAGGCTGCGCGTCCTCTCGACTCTGAAGACGGCCCGCCGCGCGTCCAGTGCCGCCTCGACCCGCGGCAGCAGCTTCAGGGACCTGCCGCCAGCCGAGGAGGGGTTGACGATCAGGGTCAGTGGCATCCCGTCGATCTCCATGCGGCGCCCAGCCTAGAGGGAGCGCCCCGCTGGCCCGCCTCCCCTCAGGCGGGAGACAGAGAAGCTGCCGTCGCCGGCCGCCTGCGCCCAGATCTCCTCGAACCCGAGCCGGGCGAGCCGGCGGCGGAAGAGGCGGCCGCCGAGGCCCCCCAGGGCGGTGGGATCGGTGGCGCGGGCGAGGGCGAGGAAGCCGCCGGGCCGCAGCACCCGAGCCGCCTCGGCGGCGCCGGGGCGGGCGTCGAGGGCGACGAGGAGGTCGAACTGGTCGACGGGGAAGGGGAGCGAGCGGGGGCCGCCCTGCTTGAAGGCGACCCGTCCCTCCGGGTCGAGGCCGATCCGCTCGACCGCCCGGCGCACCGCCTCGGCGGAGCGGTCGACGCCGCGGACGCGAGCGCTGGGGAACTCGCGGGCGAGGAACAGCGCCCCCTCGCCCTCTCCGCACTCGACCTGCAGGATCCGCTCCGGGTCGCCGACGTGGAGGACCGCGGCGGCGAGGGGCGTGAGGGCGGGCGCGGAAGGCACTTCCCGGGATCGTACGTAGGCGGGCTTGACCTCTGGAGTCTCCACTAGGGTTCCGCGCGTGGAGCAGCAGCCCGATCGCCGCTGGATCGTCCTCGCCATCTTCGCGGTCGTCGCCGTGGGGATCGTCGCGGCGGTGCTGCTCTCGCAGGAGGGAGGCTCGGACGACGGGACCTCCAGCTCCGAGGAGGCGAGCTCGGGCGGCTGCGAGAAGGTCGAGGCGCCGGAACCGAAGACGACCAGCTTCAAAGCGCCGAAGCAGGTGCTGCAGGCGGGAGAGCCGGCGACCGCGGTGGTCAAGACCAGCTGCGGGACCTTCGAGATCGCCCTCGACACCGAGCGGGCGCCGAAGACCGCCAACTCCTTCGCCTTCCTCGCCGAGGAAGGCTTCTACGACGGCCTCACCTTTCACCGGATCGTCCCCGGCTTCGTGATCCAGGGAGGCGACCCCGAAGGGGCCGGCACCGGCGGTCCCGGCTACAGCGTCGACGAGAAGCCGCCGCCGAACCTCGCCTACACCAAAGGCGTGGTGGCGATGGCGAAGAGCTCGGCCGAGCCCCCCGGCCGCTCCGGCAGCCAGTTCTACGTCGTCACCGCCCCCGACGCCGGCCTGCCGCCCGAATACGCCCTCGTCGGCAAGGTCAGCGAGGGCTACGACGCGGTCGCCCGGATCGAGGAACAGGGGACGGCGTCGGAAACCCCGAAACAGACGATCCTGATCGAAGAAGTGACGATCGAACAGGGCTGACGCCCTCTTCGGCGCCGGGTAAGCTCGATAGGTGGCCAAGCCCGACGTCGGCGATCCCGCTCCTGATTTCGAGCTGCCCGGCACGGGCGGCAAGACCTATCGGCTGTCCGATTACCGCGGCCGCAACCTGATCCTCGCCTTCTATCCAGGCGACGGCACCACCGTCTGCACCAAGCAGTTCTGCTCCTACCGCGACCAGGGCGAGCGGCTGGATGCCCTCGACGCCGCGGTGCTCGGCATCTCGCCGCAGTCGGTCGACTCCCACGAGCATTGGGTCAAAGAGCAGGAACTGAACGTGCCGCTGCTCGCCGACGAGGACCTGGCGGCGGCGAAGAGCTATGGCGTCACCGGCTGGATCGGGCCGCTGGCGCGTTTCACCGAGCTGAAGGACGCCCCCGGCGGCCGCTACGTGATGCGGGCGATCTTCGTGATCGACGGCGAGGGCATCGTCCGCCACCGGAGCGTCTCGCGCACCGGCAGCACCTACGAGTCCGTCGAGGACCTCGAGCGCGCGCTCGCCTCCTTGGGCTGATGCAACCCGAACGGCGGCCGTTCGCCGTCGGGCCGAGCCCGACGCTGCGGGGCGAAAGGGAGGGGGAGGGGCCGGCGGCGGTCCTCTGCCACGGGATCACCGCCACCAGGCGCTACGTCCTGCATGGCTCGAAAGCGCTGCCGCGCGCCGGCTACGCGGTGGTCACCTACGACGCCCGCGGGCACGGTGAGTCGGACCCGGCCCCGGCGGGGGAGGGTTATGGATACCCGCGGCTGGTGGAGGACCTGGAGCGGGTCGTCGATTCGCAGCTGGGCGAAGAGCGGTTCCTCCTCGGCGGCCACTCGATGGGCGCGCACACCGCCGCTGCCTACGCGCTGCGCCACCCCGAGCGGCTGGCGGGGCTGGTGCTGATCGGGCCGACCTGCACGGGCGCGATCGAGCCGGCGGCGCTGGAGTACTGGGACGGGCTGGCGGCGGCGCTGGAGAGCGGCGGGGTCGACGGCTTCGTCTCCTACATCGGCGAGAAGCAGGGAGTCGACCCCCGCTGGCGCGACTCGGTGCTTCGCTTCACGCGCGAGCGCATCCTGCGCCAGGAACACCCCGAGGCGCTGGTGGAGGCGCTGCGCGAAGTGCCGCGCTCGCGGCCGTTCGAGTCGCTCGCGGAGCTGGCGGCGATCGAGGTTCCGGCTCTGATTGTCGCCAGCAACGACGACGCCGACCCCGGCCATCCCTACGCGGCGGCGGCGGCCTACGCGGCGGCACTGCCGAGGGCGCGGCTGATCAGCGAGGAGCCGGGGCAGTCGCCCCTTGCCTGGCAGGGCGGGAGGCTCTCGCGCGTCTTAGCGGACTTTTACTCGGAAGCCATATCTTCCGCCTCGTGAGCTACCCCAGCGAGGCAAATCTGCAGCGGGCGATCGCCTTCTTCGCCGCCCTCGGGATCGGCGTCGCCACCTACATCGCGATCGCCGAGGCGGGCGGCGGCGCGCCCACCTGCCTGGCCGGGGGCACCGGCTGCGAAACCGTCGCCAAGAGCTCCTACTCGCACCTCGCCGGCGTCAACATCGCCGTCTTCGGGATCGTCGGCTACGTCCTGCTGCTGACCACCGCCTTCTTCGCCAACGACGCGGCCCGCTTCGGCGGCTTTGCCGTCGCCCTCGGCGGCTTTGGCTGCAGCATCTTTCTCACCTACGTCGAGATCTTCAAGATCGAGGCGATCTGCCAGTGGTGCGTCGCCAGCGCCGTGCTGATGACGATCCTCTTCCTGCTCAATGCGACTCGGCTGATCGGCTATGCGGGGGCGGAGGACGCCGGTGCCGGCCATCGGGAGCTGAGACCGAAGGAGAGCGGATGAGCAACAGGCGGGAGCGGGAGAAGCGCAAGGAAGAGCGGCTGCGGGTCGAAAGCCGGGCCGAGTCCGCCGATCGCCGCACCAAGCTGCTCCAGCTGGCCGCCGGCGCCGCCTTCCTCGCGATCGTGGTCGTCGTCGTGCTGATCGTGGTCAGCGCCTCCAGCGGCGGCGACGGCGGCGACACCAACCTCGAGGGCACCGCCGAGGTCAACAGCCTCCTCAGCGGCATCCCGCAGCGGGAAATGCTCCTCGGCGACCCCAAGGCGCCGGTCGAACTGGTCGAGTTCGGCGACCTCCAGTGTCCGGTCTGCGCCGGCTACGCGGAGGAAGTCCTGCCGCCGCTGATCGAAGCCCAGGTCAAGCGGGGCGAAGTGAAGATCGACTTCCGCAACTTCACGATCATCGGCCCGCAGTCGACTCCCGCCGGCGCCGCCGCGCTCGCCGCCGGCGCCCAGGGCCGCGGCTGGAACTATCTGGAGCTCTTTTACCGCAACCAAGGCGGGGAGAACTCCGGCTACGCCGACGACGCCTTCCTTGAAGCCGTCGCCAAAGGCGCCGGCGTCAAAGACCTCGCCAAGTGGAACCAGGACCGCGCCAAATTCGAGGCCAAAGTCGAAGAAACCACCGCAGAAGCCGTCGAACTCGACTTCAACGGCACGCCCTCGTTCGCGATCAAGGGCCCGAGCACCAGCGGCCTCAAGACCCTGGGGACCCCCGAATCGACCGGCGCCCTGGAAGAGGCGATCAGCGAAGCCAGCTGAGCCCAGCCGCCTCCCTCGCCTGAGTTGACATAACCGCCATTATCGTGCGTTGAAGCGATGTACGAGCGTCTTGAGAAGAAGGTCGGAGAAGCATGGGCGAACGCCCTGGAAGCCATAGGCATATTCCTCTTGTTTGCCATCGTCCTGCTGATCAGTGCCCTGGCGCTGTCGATCGAGCATCCGTCTCCTCAGTTGTTTCGGGATCTGACGCAGGTCGGAGCCGCTCTCTTCGTGGCATATGCGATCTCGATCGCAGCTATCCGCCCAATGCCGGAGGAAAAGGAAGATGAGCACCTTAGCTTTCTCTGGGCCTTGATCTGCATCGGCTTTTGTGGCCTAGTGGCTCTCGGACTCGGCATAGCTCTCGCCGCATATAGAGAGGCTGGACACGAAAGCATCCTCGACATCGCTGGACTCTGCTGGATGATCGCGGCGCTTTTTCTGCTCGGATGCTGTGTCGCCGTTTACCCCATCGTCGTGGCCTTAGGCCACAATCCCAGCGCTAGATAGGCGTCACCGCGCTGCCCTTCGCCATCGGCCTGACGATCGGCGGCGCCTTGGGAAGCTCGGGCGCCTCGACCTCGCCGAGCTCGAAGCCCGCGGCGTCGATCGCCGCGACCGTGTCGCGGTTGCAGTGGCAGCCGTCGCCGAGGAAGCGCCAGGGCTTTTCCAGGCGGTCCTGCCACTTGGCCAGGGAGCGATCGTTGGAGCGGACGTGCTCGAGGAAGAGGAATCGGCCCTCGGGCTTGAGGACGCGCCTGATCTCCCGCAGGGACGCCGCCTGGTCCGGGACCGTGCAGAGGACCAGCGTGACGACGACGGTGTCGAAGGAGTCGTCCTCGAAGGGAAGATCTTCCGCCGGCGCCTCCATGACCTTGGCGCTGCGGGCGGATTCGTCCACCTTCTTGCGCAGCTGCCTGGTCATGTGGGGATCGGGCTCGGTCAGCGTCAGCTCCTCGACCGAATCCGGATAGAGATCCAGGTTCAGGCCCGTGCCAGCGCCGATCTCCAGCACCCTCCCCCGTGCTTCGGCCAAGACGTCGCGGCGCATCTCCCGCAGGCCCGCCTCTTCGGCGGCCTTGAAACAGCGGTCGTAGAGGGCCGAAAAGCCCCGGCCCCAGGTGGCGTCGTAGATCCGTCCCATTTCAGCTCTCGCTGGATTTACGTCCCTATAGGGGCCAAAGTTCAGCGTTCGCTGAATTCGTTAGGCGGCGTCGCGCTGGGCGGCGGGCGCCTCGGCGCCCTCGGCCTGGCTCGGCTCGCTGGCCGCGGCACGGTCCTCGTAGGCCTGGCGGGCCCCGTGGTCGACCTCGATCATCAGCTTGTCGACCTTCATCGCCCGGCCGATCGCCTCGCGCCAGCTGCGCGGCAGCGGGTTGAGGATCTTGTAGAGGACGCCGTTGGCGCGGGGGACGAAGACGTCGAAGCGCGGCACTTCCATCGCCTCGACGATCTCGTTGGCGACGTCCTCCGCCTCGACCGGCTTCACCCATTTCTGGCCGACGCCGCTGGTCAGCTCGGTGTTGACCACGGTCGGCATCACGCAGAGGACCTCGACGCCGCTGTCGCGGAGCTCGGCCCGCACCGCCTCGCTGATGCCGACGACGGCGTGCTTGGTGCCCGAGTAGGTGGCGATTCCCGGCACCCCCGATTTGCCCGCCTGCGAGGCGATGTTGACGATCCAGCCGCTGTAGCGCGGGCGCAGGCGCTTGATCGCCAGCTGGGTGCCGGTGATGACGCCGATCAGGTTGATGTCGATCTGGCGGCGGACCGAGTCCACGCTCTCGTCCTCGAACGGCGTCACCGGCATGATCCCGGCGTTGTTGACGACCGCGTCGAGCGGCCCGAGCTGGCGCTCGGCCTCGTCGAGGAAGCGTTCGAAGGAGGCGCGGTCGGTGACGTCGAGCGGCAGCGCCACCGTGCCGCCGCCGAGCTGGGCGGCGGTCTGCTCCGCCAGCCCGAGGTCGAGGTCGCCGATGGCGACGCGGCATCCTTTGTTGACCAGCGCGGCCGCCGTCGCCTTGCCGATCCCCCGGGCTCCGCCGGTGATCGCCACGACCTTGCCGCTGAGTGAAAGCCGCTCTTTCGCCATCGTGCTCCTCCTTACCCCGTTGGCGACCCCTCAGGCCGCCGGTTTGTAGACCGTGACCACGGCGGCACCGCCGAGGCCGATGTTGTGCTGGAGCGCCACTGCCGCCCCGTCCACCTGGCGCTTGTCCGCTTCGCCGCGCAGCTGCCAGGTCAGCTCCGAGCATTGGGCGAGGCCGGTCGCCCCGAGCGGGTGCCCCTTGGAGATCAGCCCGCCGGACGGGTTGACGACGACCTTGCCGCCGTAGGTGGTCGCCTCTTCCTCGATCAGCTTGTGCGCCTCGCCCTCGGCGGCGAACCCGAGCGCTTCGTAGGTGATCAGCTCGTTGGCGCTGAAGCAGTCGTGGAGCTCGCAGACGTCGACTTCCTCGGCCCCCACTCCGGCTTCCTCGTAGGCGATCCTCGCCGCCGTCGCCGACATGTCGGAGCCGACGATCGTCATGCAGTCGGCGTTCTCGTCGAAGGTCGAGCTGAGGTCGGTGACCATCGCCTGGCCGGCGATCTCGATCGCCTGTCCCCAGAGCCCGTGGTCGTCGACGTAGCGCTCGGAGACGACGATCGCGCAGGCCGAGCCGTCGGAGGTCGGCGAGCACTGCAGCTTGGTCAGCGGGTCGTGGATCATTTTCGCCGCCTTGATGTCCTCCAGCGAGTACTCGTCCTGGAACTGCGCGTAGGGGTTGTTGACCGAGTGCTTGTGGTTCTTCCACCCGATCCAGGCGTAGTGGTCGGGTTCGGAGCCGTACTTCTGCATGTGGTCGCGGCCGGCGTTGCCGAACATCTGCGGCGCCGGCGGCGAGGCCTCCGGGTCGCGCAGCTCGAACATCCGCATCGCGTGCTTGTCGAGCGCGTTGGTGCGGTCGGTGTACTTGACCCCGAGGCTGCCCGGCTCCATCTTCTCGAAGCCCAGCGCCAGGGCGCACTCGACGAGCCCGCCCTTGACCGCCTGGCGGGCCAGGAACAGCGCCGAAGAGCCGGTCGAGCAGTTGTTGTTGACGTTGACGACCGGGATCCCGGTCAGGCCGAGCTGGTAGAGCGCCCGCTGGCCGTAGGTCGAGTCGCCGTAGCAGTAGCCGGCGTAGGCCTGCTGGACGTCCTCGTACGGGATACCGGCGTCTGCGAGCGCCTTCTCCCCCGCCTCTTTGGCCCAATCCGGGTAGTCGCCCTCCTTGGTCCCGGGCTTCTCGAATTTGGTCATCCCGACCCCGATTACGAAAGTGCGGTTGCTCAACTTCTCGCTCCTGTCTCCGCCGCTTCCCGCGCGGCACTTTGGCTAGCCGGCCAAATCTAGCGCGCATCGGCGCTGCGGGGGGTGGATCGATGAGTAATCTGGGTTAAGTGGTGCCCCTCGCCGCCAGTACCGATCCCACCTCCGGGGTGGGAATCCTCGCCGCGCTCGCCGCGGGGGTCGTCTCCTTCCTCTCCCCCTGCGTGCTGCCGCTGGTGCCGGGATATCTCTCGGCGGTGAGCGGTGTTTCGGCGAGCGAGCTGGAGAGCGCCGGCTGGCGCCGCGTGCTGGGGCCGAGCCTCCTCTTCGTCGCCAGCTTCTCGGCGATCTTCATCCTCCTCGGGCTGACCGCGACCGGGCTCGGCTCGTTCCTTGACGACAACAAGGACCTGCTGGAGAAGATCTCGGGGGTGCTGATCATCGCCATGGGCGTCCTCTTCGTCGCCTCGATGTTCATCACCCGCCTCAACCGCGAGTGGCACGTCGACGCACTGCTGAACCGGGCGGGCAAAGGCGGCCCGATCGTCGCCGGCGCGGCCTTCGCGATCGCCTGGACCCCCTGCATCGGCCCGACCCTGGGCGCGATCCTCACCGCCGCCTCCCTCTCGGAATCGGCCGGCCGCGGCGCCTTCCTCCTGGCGGTCTACTCGGCCGGCCTCGCGATCCCCTTCCTCCTCACCGCCGTCGCCTTCTCGCAGATGACGGGAGCCTTCGCCGTGGTCAAGCGCCACTACCAGGCGATCGTCGCCGTCGGCGGCCTGATCCTGATCGCGATGGGAATCCTGATCCTCACCGGCGAGCTCTTCCGGCTCAACCTCGAAGTGCAGAGCTGGATGGAAAGTTCCGGCCTCGACTTCTGGAACGTCTAGCCCCACCGAGACCGCAACAGACCGCGATATACGCGGTTTCTCGCGGTTTCGCGATCAGTTCCGAGTTGGGGCGACGGTCTCCAGCTCTTTGCCTACGGCCTCGACCACCTCGAGGCCGTCGTCCTCCATGTCGCGGGAGCAGACGATCCGGAACCGGCCCGTTCCGATCGCGCCATCCGGCACCACCGGCAACCCCCGAATCGACTCCCACCCCAGCCGCTCGACCTCAAACGGGTTCATCCGCACCTCCGCCGCCGGGAACGGGCAGTTCACGTTGTGCTGGTCGATCGCCTTCGAGATCGCCTCCAGGTTCTTCGCCTCGGGGGAAGCCACTTCTGAAAGTGTATGGAGATCGAGGCGAGGGAGCCAGAGGACGACGGGAGAATTCCCTTCCGGCTGCGGATCGGGGTGACCGGTCACCGTACGCTCGAAAACGAAGAGGAGCTGGCACCGCTTGTACGCGAGCAGGTGAACCGGGTCCTGGGCCTGCTGGAGGCCAAGGAGACCACCCTCACCCTCAGCGCGGTCTCCCAGCTCGCCGACGGCGCCGACCGACTCGTCGTCCGCGAGGTAAGGGCGGTGGCAGAAGGGCGCGGCGAGGAGGCAAGGGTCGAGTGCTACCTGCCGATGCCGCGCGAGGAATACGCGCGAGTGCAGGATTTCGAGCCTTGGTCTGAGCGCGAATTCGAGGAGATGCTGAGAGAAGCGACCGTCGTACGGGAACCGGCGACGGGAACCGGCCACAGCGATCGCCACGAGGCCTACCGCTCCGCCGGCCACCTCCTGGTCGGGCGCTGCGACGTCCTGATCGCGCTCTGGGACGGCCTGCCGGCGAGGGGGCGTGGAGGGACCGCCGAAATCGTCGCCTGGGCGGCAGCTCGCTCGAAGCCCTGCATCTGGATCGAAACCGGTGGCGAGCGCGGCATCCGCGACAACCTCGATCCCGGCAGGGGCAAGGCGTTCTTCGAGGAAGTGCAGGAGCGGGCCCAGCTCGACCCGCCGATCCGCTGGAGCCCGATGGACCATCCCGGCGAGACGCTGCAGTCCGTCCGCACCGCCCTGCACTCGCTCGACGAGTACAACCGCGAGCCCTCGCCCCCCGGCTTCAAGGCCCGGCTCCACAAGGAACGGAACCGGCCCGAGGGGCTGGCCGACTGGGTCGCGCCGCCCTACGCGCGGGCGACCACCCTCGCCGCCCGCTGGCGCGGGCGCTTCGAGTGGACCGCCAGGGTTATCACCGCCCTCGCCACCCTCGGCGCGGCGATGCTGGGGATCGGCCTCAGCTACGGCGAGGAGGCCGAGGTCTGGGCCTGGGCCGAGGCGGCGATGTTCGCCGCGGCGCTGATCGGCTTGCTGGTGGTCAGGGGGTTCGGCTTCCACCGGCGCTGGATCTCGATCCGGGTGCTCGCCGAGCACCTGCGCTCGGCTCACTTCCTCGCCCTGACCGGGGCGGACTTCCGCCGGCAGGCCCGCCTCGATCCCGTCTACGGCGGCAAGGAGCCGACCGCCTGGCTGATGCGGGCGTTCGAGGAGGTCTGGGACCGGCGCCCGCTCCACCCCACGCCCCCCTCGGAGCTCAAGCCCGATCAGCTGAAACAGCTGAAGCAACGCCTGGCCGACGAATGGATTCAGGGACAGATCGGCTACCACGAGGGCAGCAGGAAGCGCCACCGGCGCTGGCACCGGATCCAGAGCGCCTGCGTGCTGTTCCTGTTCGTCGGGACGATCGTCTTTGCCGTCCTCCACGCACTGCACACGCTCGAGCACGCACCGGTCCTCTTCAGCATCGTCCTCCCCGCCGCGGGCGCATCGCTCGGGGTGTTGATGACGGTGAACCAGCACCATGCCCTCAGCGAGCGCTCGGCGAGCATGAAGTCGGACCTGGGACTGGTTCGGCAGGAAATCCTCGACGCCCCCGCCGAATCCCTCGACCGGGTCAGCTCGGACGCGGCGCGGACGATCGCCCAGGAGACGGTCGCCTGGTTCGGCTCGATGTGGTTCCTGGACATCGAGCACCCCTGAGCTGAAAACCGGACTGTTTAGAACTAGGATTCTCCAGCGGTTCTAAGGAGAGGCAAGCAGTGGCGGTCGTTTTCATCTCGTATCGACGCAAGGATTCCGGCGGGCACGCCGGGCGGTTGCACGAAGAGCTGGTGCGCTGCTACGGCCGCGAGGCCGTGTTCATGGACATCGACTCCCTTCGTGGAGGGGTGGAGTTCAGGGAGCGCATCCACCAGGCGCTCGACGCAAGCGACACCGCCCTCGTCCTGATCGGCGAAGCCTGGACCGCCCCCACCGGCGACGGTGAGACCCCGCGGCGGATCGACCGCGAGGACGACCTCGTCCGACGGGAGGTGGCGGCCGCCCTCGAGCACGAAGAGGTCGCGGTGGTGCCGGTCCTGGTCGAGGGGGCGAACCTGCCTTCCGCCGAGGAACTGCCAGAGGACCTTGAATCCCTGCGCGGGCTCCACGTCTGCCAGCTGCGGAACAGCGACTGGAAGTCAGACGTGCGGCGGATCACCCGCGCGATCGATTCCGCGAACGCTCCCAGCGGCATGAGCCGGCTGACGCGGGGCCTGCGCCAGCATCCCCGGCGGGTCGCCGGGGCGCTCGGGCTGATAGCCGTGCTCGCCGTGCTCGCGGTCGTCGCCCTCGCATCGGGAGGCAGCGACGGCGGTGGGGAAGGCTGCGAAAACCAGTTCATCGCCAAGGACGCGCGCACCGAGCTCGCCGACGCCGCCGGCAGCCCCCAGCCGGCCGAAGAGGGAACCGTCTACTACGGCACCTGCGGCAGCAAGGCCTACGCCCTGGCCTCCTTTCCCGACGGCAGCGACGGCGTCTTTATCCAGAGCGGTCTCCACTGGGTCGACCTCGGCCCAATCGCGGCCGAAAAGTGCGCTCGGGTTCCCCCGGAACTGCTCGAGATCTGGAAGCAGGACGACTGCTGAGGCAGCCGGCTCCGTCCCTCTTCCACCCTACGATCAGCGGGTGGCTCTCGACCGCACGATCGCCCACCTCGACATGGACGCCTTCTACGCGTCGGTGGAGCTGCGGCGGCGGCCTGATCTGAAGGGGAAGCCGGTCGTGGTCTGCGGCTCGGGGCCGCGGGCGGTGGTGACCACGGCCAGCTACGAGGCACGGAAGCTGGCCGGCATCCATTCGGCGATGCCGGCGGCGGTTGCCCGGCGGCGGTTGCCCGATGCGGTCTATTTGCGACCGGACTTCCCGGCTTACCGGGAGGCCTCGGGACAGGTGATGGACGTCCTGCGGCGGAACGTGGAGGTGGTCGAGGTGGTGGGGCTCGACGAGGCCTATCTGGACCTCACCGGCCTCTTCTCCCCCAAGGCGACGATGCGGCGGATCGCGGCTCAGATCCGGGAGGAGACGCAGCTGACCTGCTCGGTCGGGATCTCCGAGAGCCGGATGCTGGCGAAGATCACCAGCGAGCTCGGCAAGCCCGCGGGCCTGGTGGTCCTCTCGCGCGAGGATGCACTGGAGCGGTTCGCCGACCACTCCCCCGGTCTCATTCCCGGGATCGGCCCGAAGACGGTCTCGCGGCTGGAATCGATGGGCATCCGCACCCTCACCGACCTGCGGCAGCGCAACCGCCAAGAGCTCGAAGACGCCTTCGGTCCCCGCTCAGGCGCCTGGCTGCACGCCCGCGGCAATCTCTGGGACGAGACGCCGATCACCCCCGAACACGAGACCAAGTCGCAGTCGACCGAGATCACCTTCGACTTCGACGTCAACCAGCGCTCCGAGCTGGAGCGGCACCTGGGCGAGCTCAGCGAGGAGCTCTGCCGGCGATTGCGCAAACGCGAGCTCGAGGGCCGCACGATCGGGATCAAGATCAGGCTCGACGACTGGACCAACGTCACCCGCTCCCACACGATCGACCAGCCGACCAACGACCCGGCGGTGGTCGGACCGATCGCGCTCGACCTGCTGCGCGCCTACGACCCGCAGCGACCCGTCCGCCTGCTCGGCGTCCGCCTCGCCTCCTTCGACAACGGCGAAGCGGCGGCCGAGCCGGAGCCGACACCCGGTCAGCTCCAACTCGGCCTCGCCGGCTGAGTCGTGGTTCCTTATGGACGTATTGCGTCCGAAAGGAACCACGGAACGCCTCAGCGGCTCGCCAGCACCGTCCCCACGCCGGGGAACCCGAGGCGCTTCTTGACGGCCTCGGTCAGGTCGTAGTCCCGCCCCGGCACATACGGCCCCCGGTCGATCACCGGCACCGTCACCGTGCGGCCGTGGTAGCGCAGCTTCACCTTCGTCCCGCAGGGGAGCGTCTTGTGCGCGACGCCCATCGTCCCGGGCAGCAGGGTGCCGCCGCAGGCGACGCCGTTGCCGTAGAGGCCAGGCCCGTAGTAGGACGCGTGCGCGAACCGGTAGGCGGTCAGCCTGCGCGGGGCGCTGCGCGAGCCGCGCAGGCGCTTGCCGTGGAGGCCGTAGGCGCGCACCGCGTAGCTGCCGGTCCGCGCCGGCGCCCAGCGCAGCGCGAAGGTCCCGTTCGCCTTCGTCCTCACCCCGCGCACCACCGTCTCGCGGCCGCGGAAGACGACCTTGACCCGGTGCCGGCCACTCGGCCGCACCTTGCCGCGCACCGCCAGCCCGTTCCCGCTCAGCACCGTGTGGGTGGAGAGGTGCAGGGAGACGTGGGAGCGCGCTCGCTCCTGGTGGCCCTTGCGCTCGCTCTGCGCCAGCGCCGGCGCCAGGCCGATCGACAGCACAGCGGCAGCCGCCACCGCGGGCAGGAGTTTTCGCATGTATCTCAGCTCGCTTTCTCGCCGCCTACGGGGTTAGCTGACGGGCTCGCGAGCAGGCCGGAGTTCCGGCTCTCGCTACGGGCGGCTCGCCGCCCGATTCGCCCCGGCCGCGGGCTGCGCCGCGACAGGTGGGTCCCCCGCTCCCCCCGCTCGGTGGCGAGGGGACTCGGCAGATCGTTTCGCTCGTTTGGGAGAGAACACGCTAGACCCGCCCTCGGAGCGTCCGTGTGATGAGCCTCACAGGTGGCCAGGCTGCAACGCGTGTGCCAACATGAGCAGATGACGAAGCCCGAACGCCTCAGCGGCCTCGATACCTCCTTCCTGCACCTGGAGCGCTCCGGCGCCCACATGCACGTCGCCTCGGTCAGCGTCTTCCAGGGCACGCCGCCGACCCACCAGGAGTTCCGCGACCACATCGCCTCGCGCCTGCACCTGGTGCCGCGCTTCCGCCAGAAGCTGCGCTTCGTCCCCCTCACCCAGGGGCGACCGGTCTGGGTCGACGACCCCCACCTCAACCTCGAGTACCACGTGCGCCAGACCGCGCTGCCGGCCCCCGGCTCCGACGAGCAGCTGCGCAACCTCGCCGCGCGGATCTTCTCCCAGCAGCTCGACCGCTCGAAGCCGCTCTGGGAGCTGTGGCTGGTCGAGGGCCTGACCGACGAGCGCTTCGCGATCATCGGCAAGAGCCACCACGCGCTCGTCGACGGCGTCTCCGGCGTCGACATCACCACCGTCCTCTTCGACCTCGACCCCGAGCCCGCCGGCACCCCCGAGAAGGCGCCCCCCTGGCTCGCCCGTCCCGAACCGACCGACACCCAGCTCCTGACCGAAGCCTGGAGGGAGCGGCTGACCAGCCCGCAGGAGATCTACCGCGGCGTCCGCGCGGCGCTGCGCGGCCCGCGCCAGGTCCTCAGCGGCGTGCGCGACACCTCGAAGATCGTCAGCGCCGGGATGGCGGCCCCCCACTCCGTCTTCAACGTCGAGATCGGCCCCCACCGTCGCTTCCAGATGACCCAGGCGAGCCTCGACGACCTGAAGCGGGTCAAGGACGCCCACGGCGGCACCGTCAACGACGTCATCCTCTCGATCGTCGCCGGCGGCATCGGCAAGTACCTGCGTGCCCGCGGCCACGACACCGAGGGGCTGGAGCTGCGGGCGATGGTCCCGGTCAGCGTCCGCACCGACGAGGAGCACGGCGCCCTCGGCAACCGGATCTCGGCGATGATGGCGCCGCTCCCGGTCTGGTGCGAGGACCCGGTCGAGCGCCTGCACGTGGTGACGCAGGAGATGGGCGACCTCAAGTCCTCCGGCCAGGCGGTCGGGGCCGAGCTCCTCACCAAGCTGACCGACTTCGCGCCCGCGACGATCGCCTCGCAGGCGGCGCGCCTGCAGCCCGCGCAGCGCTTCTTCAACCTCGTCGTCACCAACGTGCCGGGGCCGCAGTTCCCGCTCTACGTGCTCGGCCGCAAGATGGAGTCGATCTTTCCGATGGTGCCGCTGGCGCGGCGCCAGGCGCTCTGCGTCGGGATCATGTCCTACAACGGCCAGGTCAACTTCGGCCTGGTCGGCGACTACGACGGGATGGCCGACCTCGACAGCTTCGCCCTCGACCTCGAAGCGACGACCCAGGAGGTCATCGAGACCGCGCCGGCGAGGAAAAAGAAGCCGAAGAAAAAGAAGGCCGCGGTGGCCGCTCCCTCCAACGGCGCCGGGCCGGTCGCGACCGAGTCCCGCTCCTAGGGCACGTCCGCGGCGCTAGCGGACGAGGCGCCCGCGGACCTCGAACGGCAGCCCGTCGGTCAGGTAGTTCCAGTCGAGCCGGCGGGCGCTGAAGCCGCGGGCGCGGGCGTCGGCATTGACGATGACGGCGGTGACCCGGGAGAAGCGACCCGGCCGCGACAGCCGCACGCCGAGGCGCCCGCCGCCGCGCCTGTAGGCGGTCCGCACCAGCGTCCGCCCCCCGCGCTCGCTGCCGCGCCGGCCGACCAGCGCCAGTCCCGCCGCGGTGCCGCGCGGCGCCACCAGTTCGACCACCGCCGCCCGCCCCTCGGCGCGCGGGACCCGCAGCAGCTGGAAGGTGGTGTGGTTGAGCATCCGCGTCAACGGGTCCCCCTCCAGGGGCAGCCGCCCCTGCCGCGGCGCATCGGGGAAGAGCTCGCTCTCGCGGAACGACCCGCCGGTCCGCCACTCCGCCACGGCGACGGCGAAGCGGGTGAACTCGCGGCTGAGGTCCGACGGTCCGCTCGCGCGCAGCGCCCGCTCGTAGCTCGAGACGGAGAAGCCGCCCGGTTTGGCGTCGATCGCCCCGGCCCAGGCCTTGCGCACGATCGCCGGCCCGTAGCGCCGCGTCAGCCACTGGTTCCAGACGGCGCTGCCGTACTCCTTGATCGAGTTGGTGGTCAGCGGCGTTTCCCAGAGGTGCACCCAGCGCCGCACGTAGCGCAGGTAGTCGTTGATCCCGTTGAAGACCTGGTCCTCCATCCAGGTCGCGCTCGCCTCGGCGAACCAGGGGTCCTGATAGGCGTCGTAGCCGAACTGGAGGATGTGGTCGTACTCGTGGGCGAAGGTCACCTGCAGGTCCTCGAGCGGCTTCGTCCCCGGGAACTCGAAGGCGCTGTAGTCGTTGTCGAGGACGAGGTAGCCGTGCAGGCGCCGCGGGATCCGGTGCCGCTTCGTCGCCTGCCCCCGGTCGGGTGCGGCGTAGCCGAACAGTTCGCCGCCGATCTGGGAGAGGTAGACGTCGGTCTTGCCGCGCCGGCCACCGCGCCGGCCGTCGCTTTTCGGCTCGCGCCAGCCGAGCTTCTCGTTCTCGACCGTGTGGACGCGTTCGGCCACCCGCAGCACCCGCTCGACGAAGTCCGGGACGCCATCGCCGTCGCGGTCGCCGAGGTTGGGGGCGTCGAGCCCCTCCTCGACCCAATGGACGCAGAAGTGCAACGAGCAGGCGGGCGAGCCCTCCGCCTCCGGGACCGAGTAGGCGTTGCGGTTGGGGTCGTCGGTGTCGGTCGGCCGCTCCCGGCGTTCGGTCGGCCGCGGCTGCGGCATCAGGAACGGCTTCTGCGCCGGGGAGGCGAGGCTGGGCGTGGCGGGCGCCAGCCCGGAGGCCGCCTGGGCAGGGGCCGCCGCGGCGAGCATCAGGAGCAGCGCCGCCGAGGTGCCGGCCAGCTGACGACGGCGCTCTCTCATCAGACGAAGAACCCTAACGGGCGTCAAAAGGTGCTTTCGCGGAGGGTCGGCCGGCGTTCCAGCGGTTTCGGCGGAGATACTTCCGGAGAGAAGCTCTCCGATGCGCCTGGCCCTCGCCCAGATCAACCCCACCGTCGGCGACGTCGACGGCAACGCCGCCAAGGTGGCGGAGTGGATCGGCCGCGCCCGCGACGCCGGCGCCGAGCTGGTCGTCTTCCCCGAGCTCTGCATCCCCGGCTATCCCGCCGAGGACCTCTACCTGAAGCGCCACTTCCTGCGGGCGAACCGGCGCGCGGTCGAGGAGCTGGCCGCGGCGACGGAGGGGATCACGGCGCTGGTCGGCTTCGCCGAGCCCGCCGGCGAGGAAGCCGACTCCCGCCGCGCCCACAACTCGACCGCCGTCCTCGCCGACGGGGCGATCGCGGCGGTCTACCGCAAGAACCGCCTTCCCAACTACGCCGTCTTCGACGAGCAGCGCTACTTCATCCCCGGCACCGAGCCGGAGACGATCGAGGTCGACGGCCTCGCGGTCGGGCTGACGATCTGCGAGGACGTCTGGCTGCCGGGCCCGCCCGCGCAGCTCGAGGCCGAACAGGGGGCGCGGCTGATCGCCAACCCCTCCGGCTCCCCCTACCATCGCGGCAAGGGGCGCGAGCGGGAGGAGATGTTCGCCGAGCGCTCCCGCGCCTACGGGGCCTACTTCGCCTTCTGCAACCTGGTCGGCGGCCAGGACGAGCTCGTCTTCGACGGGCAGAGCCTCCTCACCGCCCCCGACGGGAGCGTGATCGCCCGCGCCGCGCAGTTCGAGGAGGAGCTGCTCGTCTGCGAGGTGCCGCACGAGGGACCGGGGCCGCTGGCCGCGCCCCTCTCCGACCTCGACGAGGTCTACGGCGCCCTCGTCCTCGGCCTCCGCGACTACGTCGGCAAGAACGGCTTCAGGCACGTCGGCCTCGCCCTCTCCGGCGGCATCGATTCCGCCCTCGTCGCCCTCGTCGCCGCCGACGCCGTCGGCCCCGACCGCCTCACCTGCGTCGTCATGCCCTCCCCCCACTCCAGCCCCGGGACCCAGGGGGACGCCCGCGCGATCGCCGCCAACCTCGGCTGCGAGCTGATCGAGATCGAGATCGAGCCGATGATGGCGAGCTTCGAACGGGCGCTGAGCGGCTACCTGGACGAGCCGGAGACGGCGGTGCCGCGCGACCCGACCAAACCCTCGGAGCCGGACCTGACCGCGGAGAACATCCAGGCGCGAATCCGCGGCAACCTGATGATGGCCCTCTCCAACCGTCACGGCTGGCTGGTCCTGACGACCGGCAACAAGAGCGAGATGTCGGTCGGCTACGCGACCCTCTACGGCGACATGGCGGGCGGCTTCGCGGTGATCAAGGACGTGCCGAAGCAGCTGGTCTACGACCTGGTGCGGCGGCGCAACGAGCAGGCGGGACGGGAGCTGGTGCCGGCGAGCGTGATCGAGCGGGCGCCCTCGGCCGAGCTGCGCCCCGACCAGCGCGACGAGGACTCGCTGCCTCCCTACGAGGTGCTCGACCGCACCCTCGAGGCCTACGTCGAGCGCGACCAGGGGCGCGAGGAGATGATCGCGGCGGGACTGCCGGCGGAGACCGTCGACGAGGTGATCCGCCTCGTCGACCGGGCCGAGTACAAGCGCCGCCAGGCTGCGCCCGGAATCCGGATCACCCCGAAGGCGTTCGGCAAGGACCGGCGCCTGCCGATCACCAACCGCTTTGGCGGCTAGGTGCCCGGCCGCGGCCGGACCGCGATCGTCATCTGCGCCAAAGCGCAGGGCTTGCCCTCGTCGTTGAGGACTTCGGCCTGCCAGATCCAGGTGGTGCGGCCGCGGTGGCGGGCCTGGGCGCGGACTTCGACGCCGCCGGCGGTGACGGGACGGATGAAGCTGACGTCGATCGACTGGCCCATCGCCACCATCCCCTCGTCGTAGACGGCGCCGGCGGTCGCTTTCGAGCAGACGCTCTCGATCAGCGTCGACATCACCCCCCCGTGCATGAGGCCGAAGGGCTGGCGCAGCTCGTCGCGGATCTGCAGCCGCACCCGGGCGTCGTCGGGGTCGTCGCTGAGCCACTCGGTGCCGATCAGGGCGTCGAAGTGGGCAGGCTTAACCTGAGCGTCGTCGTTCACGGGTCCGCACCCTAATAGGCTTCCGTCCCGGTGGCGCTCAGCGACGACCAGAAGGCGATCCTGCGCCTGCTCTCCCAGCGTGGTGAGCAGGGCTATGAAGATCTCTCGGCCCTGATGGGGATCAGCGCCGGCGAGGTGCACCGGCGGGCCAAAGAGGCGGCGGCGGCGCTGGAAGCGGAAGGGATTCCGGCGCCGGCGATTCCAACGCCTCCGGCGGGCGGCGGGGGCTCCCCCTCCGTCGCAAAAGATGGGGAGGCTCCTGCGGGGGAGTCCCCGCCGCCGACGGTGCCCGCCGAGCCACAGGAGCCGGCTCCGGAGGTCGCTGTTTCTTCAGAGGCTCCCAGGGCGAAGCCGGCACGGGAGCATCACACGCTGAAAGAGGACGCTCATCGGTTGAAGGTGCTGGAGAACCGGGGGCTTTGGGCGATCCTGGCGGGGGTTGCGATCGTCGTTCTCTTCCTCGTCTTCATCTTCGCCGGCGACGATGACTCGGGCTCGGATACGACCGGCTCAACCGCCTCGAGCACCAGTTGCGAGGCGACCGGGAAAGCGCCGAAGCCGACCGGGAAAAACCTCGAAGCCCTGGCGGTGGCGGCGGTCAAAACCGGCAAAGAAGCGACGCGGGCGGTGCTCAACCCGGTCGACGGCAGCGAAGCCCGCGGCCTGGCGATCTTCGGGCGGGTGAAAAACAGCCTGGCGCTGCAGGTCGTCGCCGAAGGACTCCCCCCCAGCGGCGAGTGCGGCTACACGATCTGGCTCGCCGCCTCGCCGCAGAAAATGCTGCCCCTGGCCTCGACCGAAGTCCGCAAGGACGGGGTGATCAGCGCCCAGGTCGAAGTCCCGGTCGAAATCCTCGCCTACCTCGCCAACGAAACCTTCGGCCAGATCGCGGTCACCCGCACCGACGAATCGCAGCTGAAAGCCTCACTGGCGAAGGCGACGGACGCCAAGGAAGCGCCCGAATACACCGGCACCGAAGTCCTGCGCGGCAGCGTCCGCGGCCCGATCGTCGGCGCCGCCAAGCGCCTCGAAGAAGAGAAGAAACAGAAACGGCGCTAGCCCGGCAGGAGCTTGCCCGGGTTCATGATCCCCGCCGGGTCGAGCCGCTCCTTGACCGCGCGCAGCGCCTCCAGTCCCGTCGCTCCCACCTCGGCCTCCATGTAGGGGGCGTGGTCGCGGCCGACCGCGTGGTGGTGGGTGATCGTGCCGCCGTGGGCGACGATCGCCTCGCAGGCGGCGCGCTTGACCGCCGCCCACTGCTCCAGCTCGGCGCCGCGGCGGGCGCGGGAGATGAAGGTGAAGTAGAGCGAGGCGCCGTCGGCGTAGGCGTGGGAGAGGTGGCAGAAGACGAGCCCAGGAGTCCCCTGACCGGCGAGGGCGCTGCGGATCGCCTCCCCCACCGCCCCGTGCAGCTCGCCGAAGCGGCTCCAGGTGTGGGACGTCTCCAGGGTCTCGACCATCGCCCCCATCCCCATCAGGGTGTCGCGCAGGTAGGGGCCCTGGTAGCGGCCGTGCTCCCAGGCCTGTCCCGCCGCCTGGCCGAGGTAGGCGGCGCCGCCCCCGCGCAGGGCGCGGACGCCGAGCGCCCGTCGCCGCGCCACCGACTCCTCGTCCCCCTCGAAGCCGACGATCATCAGCGCCCCGCCGCGGCGACCGCGGAGGCCGAGGTAGCGGTCGAAGAGCCGCCCGCCGAGGCCGCGCGGTCCCGACAGCGCCAGCGTTCCCTCCGTCTCCTCCTCGTCGGAGACGCGGATGATCTGCGGCAGGCCTGGCCCCTGCGCCAGCGCGCGGACGATCTCCGCCCCGGCCTCGAAGCTCTCGGCCATCCAGGCCTCGTAGCGGCGCACCGCCGGCGCCGGCCGCACCCGCACCGTCACCTCCGGGATCACGCCGAGCACCCCCTCCGAGCCGACGACGAGCTCGCGCAGGGCCGGGCCGGCGGCGGTGTGCGGCGTCTCCAGGGTCGAGACCTCGCCCGCGGGCGCCAGCAGCCGCACCGAGCTGACCAGGGCGTCGAAGCGGCCGTAGCCGCTCGAGGCCTGACCGGCCGAGCGGGTCGCCGCGAAGCCGCCGATCGTCGCGTACTCGAACGACTGCGGGAAATGGCCGAGGGTGAGGCCCTCCTGTCCCAGCGCCGCCTCCGCCTCGGGTCCGCGCAGACCGGCGCCGAGGCGGGCGGTGAGCGAGCGGCGGTCGACGTCGACCCCGCGCAGGGCGCCGAGGTCGAGGCTGATCAGCCGCGCATGGCCGCCGCGCAGCGGCTCGACCCCGCCGACGACGCTGGTGCCGCCGCCGAAGGGGACGATCGCGATCCCCTCCGCCGCGCAGACCTCGATCGCCCGCCGCAGCGCCTCCGCATCGGGTGGCAGCACCACCGCGTCGGGCGCCGCCGCCAATGCCCCGTTCCGCAACCGCGCCAGGTCGACGTACCCGCGCCCGGTCGCGTGCCGCAGCCGGTCCTCATCGCCCCTGAAGACGTTTGCCTCCCCCACCGCGTCCACCAGCGCCCGCGGCAGCGTCTCCGCCGCCGGCAGCTCGAACCCCTCGAGCGCTCGAGCAAGAGGCCAGGGCTCCAACTCCCCGATCCGCTCCCGCAGCACCCCGAGCGCCTCCGCATCGAGCGAAGGCTCCACCGCGGGGTCCCCCCACCCCCACCACTTCGCGTCGCGCCGCGGGGTCACGCCAGCGCCCTCTCGATCCCGTCGAGGGCTTCGTCGAGGATTTCCCCCTGGCCGCGGCGCATCAGCAGCGACCCCAACCGCGAGAGCCCCCTCAGCGTCTGCGCCGAGGAGAGGCTGACCTCGGTCCCGCCGTCGCCGTCGCGCAGCCCGATCTCCACCCGCGAGGCCTTCAGGTGCCGCTCGAACGGCGTTCCCTCCAGCTCCTGCTCCCAGACGTATCGCTCGCCCTCGGCGGCGCTGAGGCAGCGAAAGTCGGCCCGCACCCCCCGTCCCTCCGCGGTCCCCAGCACCTTCGTCCAGCGCGCCCGCCGGCCGCCGCCCTTGGCGTCGACGTTCTCGACCCGCAGCGTCCGCGGCCACCAGCGCGGCAGGTTGTAGGGGTCGGAGACGAGCTTCCAGACGTCCCCTCGCGGCGCCTCGACGCTGCGGGTGCGGGTGACCCGGGCCACGGAGCGGGCTACTCGCCGGCGAGCCGGCGCAGGTCCCGGACCAGCAGGAGGTGCTTGAGATGGCTGACGGTCGCGGCCAGGCTTTCGAGGCTTTCCAGCGCCTCCTTGCGGCGCTCGGGGTTGCGGGAGCGCAGCGAGGGGCCGAGCACGGCTTCCAGCAGGTTCGCCTCGCGGTCGGCGGAGGAGCGGAAGACGCGCAGGTTGCGGGCGCCGACGCCGACCCGCGAGAGCTCGTTGGCGGCGCGGACGATCTCGCGGTCGGTCTCGTCGTAGACCGTTTTGCCGTCGCGTTTTTCGGGCTGGACGATCCCGTAGTTCTCGAGCTCGCGGATCAGCTCCTCGCGGGCGCCGGTCTCCTCGACGATCTCCTCGAGCGACATGTAGGCGCGCGAGGTGTCGACCAGGATCGCGCGGCGGACGGCGCCGCTGTTCGGCTTGCGCTCGCCGTCCCCCAGCACCAGGTCGCCGCCGGCGGCGAGCTCCTGGCGGATCACCCGCAGCGGCAGGAACTCGTCGCGCTGCAGGCGCAGGATCGTCCGCAGCCGTTCGACGTCGGACTGGCTGTAGAGGCGGTAGCCGCCGGAGGTCCGCCGCGGGCTGAGCAGCTTCTGGTCCTCCAGGTAGCGGATCTTCGAGATCGAGACGTCGTCGAATTCGCTCTGGAGGATTTTGCAGACGGCGCCGATCGTCAGCGCCTTGCGCGGCCGGCTCGGCGCTTCGGAGGTGCGTCCGGGCTGTTCGGAGACCGGCATCTCAGCGCTCCAGATAGCTGAGCTTGTACTTCCCGACCTGGATCTCGTCGCCGTCGGCGAGCCGGTGCGACTCGATCCGGCGGCGGTTGACGTAGGTGCCGTTGAGCGAGCCGAGGTCGTCGATGTAGAGGCCGTCGCGCCGGCGCACCAGCAGCGCGTGGTTGCGGGAGACGGTGACGTCGTCGAGGAAGACGCCGGCGTCGGGGCTGCGGCCGATGCTGACCCGCTCCTCGGCGACGCTGAAGCTCTCGCCGGCGCGGCCGCCACCGGCGCGGATCACCAGCGCCGCGCCGCTCTCCTCGACCACCTCGTCGATGTCGACCGGCGTCATCTCGCCGGTCTCGTCGACCCGGTAGGTCATCGTCGTCGGGTCGTCGCCGGCCTCTTTCGGGCCGCCGAGGAAGGCGCCGCACTTCTGGCAGTAGTTCGCCCCCTCGGGGTTGGCGAACCCGCACTCGGGACAGTGAACGGCCATCGGAGCTCCCGCTCAGGCGGCGGGCTCGTCCTCGGTCGGCGGCTGCGTTTTGCCAGCGAGGATCTGGGTCAGCTGCTCGACGTCGTCGCCGGAGATCAGCGAATCGCCCGCCTCGCGTTTCTGGCGCAGGCGGTTGACCAGCTCCGCGCGCAGGATGTCGATCTTCCCGTGCAGGACGCGCCGCTTGTAGGAGATCTCGTTCTCCTCCGCCGTCAGGTTGTCGATCATGTCCTTCAGCTCCTTGTCGCTGAGAGAGCCAAGATCGGGAAAGGTGTCCTCCATCGTGCTCCTAACTCGAGGAGGCAGGGCCTCCGTTTGCGCGGGAGCCGATCATAGCTTCCTTCGCGAAAGGTTCAACCCTAGGTTGAAGGTTCGGGTGAATCTGGAGCTCAGCTTGCAGCCTGGGCGTCCCGAACCGCGCGCAGCCCGGTCTGCGCGTAGAGCACCGTGGCGACGATCGCCATCACCAAGCCCCAGATCAGCAGCGCCGTCGCAACCCAGCCGGGGGCGAGCAAGGCGAGGAAGATCCCGCCCATGATCGGGAAGACGGAGATGCGGCCGGGCCAGTTGACCTCGATGTCGACCCCGTGGCGGAGCCCGTACTGGGCGAGGACGAGCATCGCCAGCTCGCGCAGGGCGAGCAGCGCCAGCGCCCAGCGCGGCAGCAGCTCGAAGCTCCAGCAGACGACGGCGCCGGCGAGGATCGTCAGCCGGTCGACCAGCGGGTCCAGCAGCGCCCCCATGCGGCTGTACTGGCCGGTGATCCGGGCCAGGATGCCGTCGAGGTAGTCGCCGGCGGCGATCGCCCAGAAGACCATCGCCGAGAGGACCGAGGTGCCGTCGTCGGTGTTGTAGGCGAGGACGAGGAAGACCGGCAGCGCCGCCAGGCGCAGGTAGCCGACCAGGTTGGGGATCGTCCAGGGGTGCAGCGGCTCCCCCTTGCGGGTCTGGCGCGGCGGCGGGCCGCTGCGGTCGAGTCCGAAGAGGCGGCGCACGCGGCCGCGGCCGAAGGGGGCGTGCTCAGTCATCGAGGAGCGCCAGCGCCCGGGCGGCGGCCTCCTCCAGGGGCAGCTCGTGCTCGTCGCCCGAAGCGCGCTCCGTCGCCTCCACCACCCCGTTGGCGAGGCCACGGCGGCCGGCGACGACCCGCAGCGGGCAGCCGAGCAGCTCGGCGTCGGTCAGCTTCTCCCCCGGCCCGGCGTCGCGGTCGTCGTAGAGGACCTCGGCGCCGGCGGCGCGCAGCTCCTCGTAGAGCCTGTCGGCCGCCTCCCGCTCCGGCTCGCCGGCCTTGGCCAGCGAGACGAGGTGGACCTGCCAGGGGGCGATCGCCTTCGGCCAGACGATCCCGCGCTCGTCGGCGCCCTGCTCGATCGCGGCGGCGACGATCCGCGCCGGGCCGATCCCGTAGCTGCCCATCACGATCGGGCGTTCGGCCCCGCTCTCGTCGAGGTAGGTGGCGCCGAGCGGCTCCGAGTAGCGGGTGCCGAGCTTGAAGATGTTGCCGACCTCGATCGCGGTCTCGATCTCGATCGTGCCCCCGCCGGGGGCGGCATCGCCGGCCTCGACCGTGCGCACGTCCATCTCGTAGGCCTCGAAGTCGCGATCGGGATCGATCCCGCGCAGGTGGGTGTTCGGCTTGTTGGCGCCGGAGACGTAGGAGTTGCCGCTGAGCGCCGCGTCCTTGATGATCGGCAGCCCGCTGCCGACCGGGCCGAGGTAGCCGACCGGGCCGAGCTGCGCCTCGATCTCCTCCGCGCTCGCCTGGCGGAAGTCGGCCTTCATCCCGTTGCGCAGCTTGATCTCGTTCAGCCGGTGGTCGCCGCGGAGCAGGACGAGGACCATCCCGCGCCCCTCGACGATGATCGGCAGGGTCTTGATGAAGGCCCCGTGCGGCAGCCCGAGGTGGTCCGCCACCTCCTCGACCTTGGCCAGGCCGGGGGTGTCGACCTCCTCCGGCGCCCCCAGCGGGGCGGGCAGCTCGACCGGCTGCGGCTCGGCGGAGGCGATCTCGACGTTGGCGGCGTAGCCGGAGGCCAGTGCCACCGCATCCTCGCCCGCCGGGCAGGGGGCCATGTACTCGTCGGCGTCGGTGCCGCCCATCATCCCGACGTCGGACTCGACCCGGTACCAGCGCAGCCCGCAGCGGTCGAGGATCCGCTCGTAGGCCCCCGCCTGCAGCTCGTAGGAGCGCGCCAGGCCCTCCTCGTCGCGGTCGAAGGAGTAGGCGTCCTTCATCGTGAACTCGCGCGTCCGCAGCACCCCGGCCCGCGGCCGCGGCTCGTCGCGCTCCTTGGTCTGGATGTGGAAGAGCATCAGCGGCAGGTCGCGGTAGGAGCGCACCTCCCGCGCCACATGCGTGGTCACCGCCTCCTCGTGGGTCATCGCCAGCACCATCGGCGCCCCCCTGCGGTCCTCGAGCTTGAACAGCTCCTCGATCCCGTAGCGCCCCGTCTTCTCCCACGCCTCCGCCGGCTGCAGCACCGGCATCAGCATCTCCTGGCAGCCGATCCCCTCCATCTCCTCGCGGACGATCGCCTCGACCTTGCGCTGGACCCGCCACCCCGCCGGCAGATAGGTCCACAGCCCCGCCCCCAGCTGCCGAATCAGCCCCGCCCGCACCATCAGCTTGTGCGACAACGCCTCCGCGTCGGCGGGCGGGTCCTTCAGGGTCGGGAGGAAGGTCTGGGAGAGCCGGCTCACGGGCGAAAACTATCCGCTGGGCGATCGTGTCGACTTATGCGCCCATATGGACGCGAAAAGCGACACCGTCCGGCCTAGGCGCGGGTGAACCGGCGGCCCGCCGTCGGCGAGGCCTCCTCGTCGAGGAGGACGCGGTCGGACTCGCCGCGCTGGGAGGCTTCGTGCTCCATCTGGGCGATCTTCTCGGGGGTGAGGTCGCCGGCGTTTTCGCGCTCGATGTTGGCGACCCACTCGGCCCCCTCGCGCGACTCGGCCTCGTCGAACTCGACCTCGCCGCCGCGGTCGAGGGACTTGTCGATCTCCTCGAAGAGGGTGTCGACGAGGGACGCCTGCGGGACCTTCCGCAGCGGTTTGCCGCCGGCGAAGATCAGGCCCTCGTTCTTGGCCCCGGCGATGCCGAAGTCGGCGTGGCTGGCCTCGCCGATGCCGTTGACGGCGCAGCCGAGGACGGCGACCTCGATCGGCTCCTCGTATGCCTCGAGCCGCTGCTCGATTTCGGCCACGACCGAGTCCATGTCGAACTGGAGGCGGCCGCAGGTCGGGCAGGCGATCAGGACCGGGCCGCGCTCGCGCAGCTGCAGCGCCTTGAGGATCTCCCAGGCGACCTTCACCTCCTCCTCGGCGTGGAAGGTCGAGAGGCTGATCCGGATCGTGTCCCCCACCCCGTCGGCGAGCAGCGTCCCCAGGCCGACGGCGCTTTTCAGCGAGCCGCTCCATTTCGTTCCCGCCTCGGTGATCCCCAGGTGCAGCGGGTAGGGGATCTTCTCCGCGAGCAGCCGGTTGGCGGCGATCGTGTTCGGCACGTTGGTCGACTTGATCGAGACCTTGAAGTTTTCGAAGTCGAGCCCCTCCATCAGCTCGACGAACTCGACCGCGGCGGCGACCAGCGCCTCGACCGGCGAGGTGCGCTCGAGCTCGTGCAGGTGCTTGGGCAGCGAGCCGGAGTTGACGCCGATCCGCATCGGCACCCCGGCCGCGTTCGCCTTCTCCGCCACCTCGGCGACTTTGTCGCGGCCGCCGATGTTGCCCGGGTTGAGGCGGATGCAGTGGGCGCCGGCGTCGATCGCTTTCAGCGCCAGCGTGTGGTTGAAGTGGATGTCGGCGATCACCGGGATCGGCGATTCGCGCACGATCGTCTTCAGCGCCTCGGCGTCCTGCTCGCGCGGGACCGCACAGCGCACCAGGTCCGCCCCGGCGTCGGCGACCTTGCGGATCTGCTCCATCGTCGCCGCCAGATTGGCGGTCTCGGTCTTGGTCATCGTCTGGACGGCGACGGGCGCGCCGCCGCCGATCGGCACGTTGCCGACAAAGATCTGCCGCTTGGAAGCCATATTCGAAGCCTACTGAGAGCTGATCATGCGCCGGTTGAACCTGAAGCGAGCGCCAGCCGTAACCCAGGCGATGGGAGGTCGGAGATTCCTCTGCGCACTGGCGAGCACGGTCGCCCTCGGCATGCTGCTGGCCCCCGCGGTCTCGGCGACCTTCCACCTGATCCAGGTACGCGAGGTCTACCCGGGGTCCGCGGCAAACCCTGGCGCCGAGTTCGTCGAGCTGCAGATGTGGAAAGGCGGCCAGAACTTCGTCGCCGGGCACTTCGTACGCACCTACAACGCCGGCGGCGGGGTCGTCGCCACCTCCGCCTTCCCGGCGAACGTGGCGAACGGCGCCAGCCAGAGCACGCTCGTGCTGGCGACCGCGGCCGCCACGGAACAGTTCGGGATCACCGCCGACGCGGCGCTGGCACCGGACGAACAGCTCTCGCCGGGCGGCGGCGCGGTCTGCTGGGAAGAAATCGACTGCGTCGCCTGGGGGAACTTCAGCGGCAGCCTGCCGAGCCCCGCCGGCAGCCCGGTTGCCTCCGGCGGGATTCCCGACGGAATGGCGATCCGCCGCTCGCTCGCCCGCGGCTGCCCGACCCTGCTCGACTCCGCCGACGACAGCGACAGCAGCGCCGCGGATTTCGAAGCCGCCTCCCCCTTCCCGCGGCCGAACTCCGCCCCACCGTCGGAGACCCCCTGCGCTTCCACGGGCCAGGCCGGCGGCGGCGAACCCGCGCACGACGAGGACCGGCCGCAGACGAGCCTGCGCCGCAAGCCGCCGAAGCGGACCAGCGACCGCACCCCCACCTTCCGCTTCGGCTCGAACGCCGCCGACGCCAAATTCGAGTGCAAGCTGGACCGCAAGCCCTACCGGCGCTGCCGCTCGCCGTTCACGACCAAGCCGCTGACGCTGGGCAGCCACCTGTTCCGGGTCCGCGCCGTCGACCACGGGCTCGCCGACTCCACCCCGGCCTCATACCGGTTCCGGGTGGCGCAGCCCGGCTAGCGGACCTCGAAGCCTTCGCCGGTGATGCGGCCGATGTCGTTGGAGAGGCCGAGGAAGAACAGCATCAGCACCAGCGCGACGCCGACCATCGTCGCTTTTTCCATCACCCGCCAGGAGACCGGCCGGCCGCGCACCTTCTCGACCAGGCTCCAGAAGATGTGGCCGCCGTCGAGGGGCAGGATCGGCAGCAGGTTGACGAGGCCGAGCGAGAGGCTGACGAAGGCGAGCAATAGCAATGCCCGCTCGAGGCTTTTTTCGACCACCTGGTGACCGACGTCGCTGATCCCGACCACGCCCGAGACCTGCTCGCGCTGTTCCTTTTCAAACAGGTGGGTGAAGACGTGGACGGTGCCGGTGGCGACTTCGGAGATCGCGTCGCCGGCTTCCTTGGCGGCGGTCCCGGGGCCGATCTCGATGGACTTGCTCCCGTAGGAGAAGCCGACCAAAGCGCGCTTCGCCTCCTCGTCATATACCGGCCGCACCGTGAAGGTCTTCAGCTCGCCGTTTCGACGCACCTCGATCTCCACCGGGGTTGCGGCAACGCAGCCATCGACCTGCTTGCCCTGGCATTTGTGGGCGGCGACGTCTTCGACGAACTTGACCAGGCGCTCTTCCTCACTAAGGCCGGGATATCGCCGGCCGTCGACCGCGACGATCGTGTCGCCCGGCTGCAGGACCTTGGCGGCGGGCGTCCCCTGCCTGATCTCGTCGACCCGCGGCACCGTTTCTTCCTGGCCGTAGAACCAGTAGACGCCGAAGAGGATCGCGAAGGCCAGGAGGATGTTCACCGCCGGCCCGGCGGCGACGACGACGATCCGCTTCCAGACCTCCTGCCGGTAGTAGGAGCGGTGGGCGACCTCGGGAGGGACGTCCTCTTCCGGGGTCATCCCGGTGATTTTCACGTAGCCGCCGAGCGGGATCGATTTCACCCCGTACTCGGTCTCGCCGCGTTTGAACGACCAGATCGTCGGCCCGAAGAAGAGGAAGAAGCGCTCGACCCGCATCCCCGTCGCCTTGGCGGCGAAGAAGTGGCCCGCCTCGTGGAGGACGATCAGCAGGCAGAAGCCGAAGAAGACCCAGAGCCAGCTCATGCGGGCATCAACCCCCGAACCTGCTCTTCGCTGCGCTCGCGCGCCTCGGCGTCGGCGGCGAAGAGGTCGTCGAAGTGGGTCAGCGGCCGCGCCGGCATCTCCTCCAGCACCCGCTCGATCACGGCCGGGATCGCGGTGAAGGGGATTCGCTCGGCGAGGAAAGCGGCGACGGCGACCTCGTCGGCGGCGTTGAGGACGCAGGGCGCGGTTCCCCCTGCGGCGCCGGCCGCCAGCGCCAGCCGCAGGCAGGCGAAGGTCTCCAGGTCCGGCTCCTCGAAGGTGAGCGAGCCGGCGGCGGCGAGGTCGAGCTGGGGGACGTCGACGTCGGCTCGCTCGGGGTGGTGCAGCGCGTAGGAGATCGGCACCCGCATGTCGGGGTAGCCGAGGTGGGCGAGCGAAGAGCCGTCGTTGAGGTGGATCAGCGAGTGGATCAGCGATTGCGGGTGGACGACGACGTCGATCCGCTCGTAGGGGACGGCGAAGAGGTGGTGCGCCTCGATCGCCTCGAAGCCCTTGTTCATCAGCGTCGCCGAGTCGATCGTGATCCTCCCCCCCATCCGCCAGGTCGGGTGGGCCAGCGCCTCGGAGACGCTGACGCCGGCGAGGTCGTCGCGACCGCGGAAGGGGCCGCCGGAGGCGGTCAGCACGAGGCGGTCGACCGTCCCCGGCGCCTCGGCGCCGATCAGCTGGAACAGCGCCGAGTGCTCGGAATCGACCGGCAAGAGCCGCGCTCCGGTCGCCTCCGCCAGCGCCATCACCAGCTCGCCGCCGAGCACGAGGCTCTCCTTGTTGGCGAGGGCGACGTCGATCCCCTCACTGAGGGCGACGATCGTCGAGCCGAGCCCGGCGGCGCCGACGATCGCGTTGAGGACCAGGTCGGGCTCGGTCGCCGTGATCAGCTCCCGCACCCCCTCCTCGCCGGAGAGAACCCGGCCGCTCCAGCCGCCGCGCGCGCGCTCCGCGGCGCCCTCGTCGGCGAGCGCAATCACCGGCACACCATGCTCGCGCGCCTGCTCGACCGCCGTCTCCCAGGCGGTGCCCGCCGCCAAGCCGACGGCCTGAAGCTCTTCCGAGCGCCCGATCACCTCGAGCGCCTGCGTTCCGATCGACCCGGTCGAACCGAGTATGAGGACCTTCTTCATTCCCCACAGAGGATACGGAGGGGGTCGCCTGAACCGCGAGTCCGCCTCAGTATCCGCATATCGGACACTGAGACGGACTCGGCGCTAGTAGACGACCGCGACGGAGAGGTAGTAGCCGACCACCACGGTGAAGAAGACGGCGTCGAGGCGGTCGAGGATGCCGCCGTGGGGGCCGAAGAGGGTGCCGGTGTCCTTGGTGCCGAGGTCGCGCTTCAGCAGCGACTCGAAGAGGTCGCCGATCGGGGCGACGGCGGCGACGGCGGCGCCGATGATCAGCGCGTCAACTCCCGAAAGCCAGTCCTGGTAGAGGCCGGCGAACCAGAAGCCCATCGTGCCGATCACGAAGCCGCCGATCAGCCCCTCGACGGTCTTGTTCGGGGAGAGGTTGGGGGCGATTTTGTGGCTGCCGAACATCCGCCCGGTCGCGTACGCGGCGGTGTCGGCGACGAAGGTGCCGACGAGGACGTCGATCAGCAGCGCCGCCCCGTGGTCGGGCAGGTCGCGGAGGAGGACGGCATGGGCGAGCGGAACCCCGATCCAGAGGATTCCCAGCAGCGTCACCCCGATCGAGACGGTGGCGCCGTCGCGGTGGCTGGATTTGGCGGCGAAGGCGAAGAGCAGCGGGAAGGTCGCCGCCAGGACGTACAGCACGTTGAAGGCGGTGCCGAAGTTGGCCGCGACGATCAAGCCGGCGACGGCGACGTAGGCGGGGACGAGGAGCGGCCGGTAGCGGGCGGCGATCGTGGCGAACTCGCGCAGGGCGACGATGCCGATCGCGATCATCGCCAGGGCGAAGACCTCTCCCCCCGCGACCGTGATCGCGATCGCGAAGGCGATCCAGGGGAGCGCCACCAGGACCCGTTTCGCGGTCTCGCCGCTGCCGCGCCGGCGGGGGCGCCGTGGCTCCCGCGGCGGCCGCTCGCGCCGCGGCGGCTCGGCCTCGAGCATGTCGTCGTCGAAGAGGTCGACGTTCACGTCCGGCTCCCGAAGCGGCGCTGGCGGGTCTCGTACTCGCGCAGGCAGGCTTCCAGCGCCGCCCGGTCGAAGTCGGGCCAGAGCTCGTCGCGGAAGACGAGCTCGGAGTAGGCGCACTGCCAGAGCAGGTAGTTGGAGGTGCGGATCTCGCCGCTGGTCCTGATCAGGAGGTCTGGGTCGTGCATCTCGGGCGCGTAGAGGTGGCGGCGGAACTCCTCCTCGGAGTCTCCCTGGAAGTTTCGCGCCGCGTCGAGGATCTCCGCCCGGCCGCCGTAGTTGAAGGCGACGAAGAGGGTGATCCGGTCGTTGGCGGCGGTCTCCCCTTCCGCCCACTCCATCCGCTCGACCAGCGCCGGGTCGACGCCCTGGCGGCGGCCGATGAACCGCATCCGCACCCCTTCCTGCTGCAGCTCCGGCGTTTCCGAGGCGATCCGCTCGCCGAACATCCGCATCAGGCCCTCGACCTCCTCGGCGGGGCGGCTCCAGTTCTCGGTCGAGAAGGAGTAGACGGTCAGCTCCTCGATCCCCAGCTCGGCGGCGTCCCGCAACCGCTCCTTGACCACGTCGGCGCCGGCCTGGTGCCCCTCGACCACCGGCAGGCCGCGCTGCTTGGCCCAGCGGCCGTTGCCGTCGGTGATGATCGCTACGTATTTGGGCGCGGTCACGCCGGCGGCAGCCCAACCCTCAGACTTCGAGGATCTCTTCTTCCTTGCCCTTGAGGAGAGCGTCGATCTCGGCGACCGCCTCGTCGGTCTGCTTCTGCAGCGCCGCCTCGGCCCGGCGCTCGTCGTCCTCGCCGGCTTCGCCCTCCTTCTTCAGGTCGCGCAGGTCGCTCATGATGTCGCGGCGGACGTTGCGGATCGCGACCCGGCCCTCCTCGGCGACGCCGTGGACGACCTTGACCATCTCCCGCCGCCGCTCCTCGGTCATCTCCGGGATCTGCAGCCGGATCACGTTGCCGTCGTTGCTCGGCGTCAGGCCGACGTCGGACTCCTGGATCGATTTCTCGATCGCCCCCAGGGCGCTCTTGTCGAACGGCGTGACCGTGAGCAGACGCGCGTCCGAGGCGGCGACGTTGGCGAGCTGCTTCAGCGGGGTCGGGTTGCCGTAGTAGTCGACCGTGATCCGGTCGAGCAGGTGCGGGGAGGCGCGGCCGGTCCGCACGGTGGCGAGCTCGCCACGGCTCGACTCGACCGACTTGGCCATCCGCTCCTTGGCGTCTGCGAGAAGTTCGTCAATCAGCTCCACCGGTTCCCCCTTGGACTCAAGCGGCGGGGTTGCTGGAGACCAGCGTCCCCACCTTCTCGCCGGAGACGATCCTATCTATGTTGCGCTCGTCGCCCATGTTGAAGACGTAGATCGGCAGGTCGTTGTCCATGCAGAGCGAGAGCGCGGTCGAGTCCATCACCCGCAGGCCGCGCTCGATCGCCTCCTTGTGGGAGATCGCCGGGATGAACCGCGCCTCGGGATTCGTCGCCGGGTCGGAGTCGAAGACCCCCTCCACCCCGTTCTTCGCCATCAGGATCGCCTCGGCGTGGATCTCCAGCGCCCGCAGCGCCGCCGCGGTGTCGGTGGTGAAGAACGGGTTGCCGGTGCCGGCGGCGAAGATCACGATCCGGTCCTTCTCCAGGTGGCGCATGGCGCGGCGGCGGATGTAGGGCTCGGCGACCTCCTGCACTTCGATCGCCGACATCACCCGCGTCTGCTGCCCCTCGCGCTCGAGCGCGTCCTGCAGGGTGAGCGCGTTCAGCACCGTCGCCAGCATCCCCATGTAGTCGCCGGTGGCGCGGTCCATCCCGCTCGCCGCCCCGTCGAGGCCGCGGTAGATGTTGCCGGCGCCGACCACGATCGCCACCTCGACGCCGCGGTCGCGGACCGCCGCGACCTGCTTGGCGATCCGCTCGACCTCGGCGCCATCGGTGCCGAACTCCTGGCGGCCCATCAGGGCCTCGCCGGAGAGCTTCAGCAGGATGCGCCCGAAGCGCGGCTCGGGGGAATCGGTCACTGCGGCGGAGCTTATTCGCCGACGCGGAAGTAGGCGAGGCGGCCGATCTGGATGTTCTCGCCGGTTTTCGCCGCCATCTCCTGGCGCAGCTCCTCGATCGTCTTCGACTCGTGCTTCTCGGTGTTGACGTGGGTCTGGTCGAGCAGCGCCACTTCGCTCGCCCACTTGTCGAGCTGGCCCTGGACGATTTTCTCGACCACGTT
>Ga0247774_1000065_pt1 | contig 47561 bp, 40 predicted proteins | sample UWRJL001104B6_FD_179933 | JGI IMG/M metagenome (GOLD analysis project Ga0247774, IMG submission 179933) | Plant litter microbial communities from Arlington Agricultural Research Station in Wisconsin, United States - UWRJ-L001-104B-6 | ecosystem: Environmental > Terrestrial > Plant litter >...
TTTATAAAGCTTATCGATAAGGTCACCTACCCCACCACGCCTTCACCGACCCTTGCCTCACCCGTTTTCCTCGCCGCGATAGCAGAAACTTTCAGATGGACTGTCTACTTCTTTACGCATTCTGTTGTAGAATTATACAATTTTACAAGTGCTTGCTACTGAAATTTGATGCGTCCTTCATCAACGATTAATCCATCTATTTCTTGAACCTAGGGGGTAAAAAGCACAAGGATATGCAACCGATTATGCCATTCATATTGCAGCTAGATTAAGTTCCTTGATGCATTGTCATGGCGATTGTATATCTCGTATACACCAAAAGAGGTGATTGCCTCGATGAGCCAAGCCCATGTGGCCTCTACTTACTACGCACTCGAATGTCTACTACTTCTTCTCATCCAGCCCCGGTATCTTGGCCTCAACCATTTCGATGGCACTCAAACTCGGATACCTCTTCGTGAAGTCCCGGATATAATCATCCTTCTCAGCTTGCGTCATATCTAATGTAAGTTCCGACAAGGCCTGGGAGCTTGACCCCTGCGAAGAGGGTGGAATGGCAGGCTTCGGAGGCGAACCAGCTCTCGCCCCGGTTGGAATGCTGTTCAAGTGAACAGGCTTCCGAGGCGCCATAGGTTTAGGCGGGAGCGCCGGCTTCGGTCCCGTTGGCGGCGCAGCCTTGCTGCCATCGGGTCGAGCTCCAGAAGCTGCTGTCACCCCGGACACGGTTGGGGGCAACGGCTGCGATTTGCTGATGCCGCCGACTGGCTTTCTCGGGATGTAGGGAAGCTGCTTCTCTCGAGCCGGTCCACTCGAGTCGGTGTATTTGCCGTACCCCTGGGCAGTTTTTTGGACGTTGGACGATGATTTCCCGCCTTCGTTCAGAAGGCTCTGAACCCGGTTTTGAATGCTGACGGCCCTCGAAACGCCGCCAATCGACCTCGGAAGTGGCGCGGCGGCCGAGTCTTTCTGGGCAACTCGCTGCCGATACTGGGCCGCAGCCGCCTCCACTCGCCTCTCTTCCTCCTCCAGCTGCCGTCTCTCCATCTCGCGGCGCATCTCGGGGCTTAGAGCGTCCAAGTCCTCCACTGCCCGACCATCGTCGCTCCTACCATCCGTAGCCTCAGACCCGGCTATGGGTGTCAGGTCACGCCGTTCCATGCTCTTCAGAGGTGAAGGAGTTCGAGGTGGTGCCGCGGGAACCGTATGACTCTCGAACTTCTTGAAAGCATCGCCAAACTTTCCGGCCAGCATGTTCTTGGTACCTGACAGGGAGCCGAGGCTCGAACGCTTCCCGTGCTTGTGGCTTTTCTTAAAATCCGCCTTTTCCATCTCTACCTCGTCATCCGTTGTACCATCTTCTTCCGTGGGGGTGCCCTTGCCAAGTGAAACTGCGGGTTTGTTATAAGGGGCAGGCTGAGCCTTTGACGACGCTTCCCTTTCTCGCAGGTAGTCTAGGCTCGACTCTACATTCATGCTCACTGGACGCTGCTGGGTGCCGGGAGCAACCTGGTGAGGAATTGAAAAGTCCAGGAGGTCGGCATTTGGCCGCCCGCCCTCGAGTGATGGCCGCGAAGAAGAGGGATGTCGATTATGAATAGGCTGCAACGCTGAGGCTGTGCTCTCCGCCCGTGGTTTCTGAAGCAGGTCAGGCTTAGGTAGGCTGCTCGACGGTCGGAACTGGTCCGTAGGAGGAAACCGATGAATCGGCGGGAGGTTTGGAGGGATTGATGTCATGGTACCGGTGGATACCATGGCAGGTTTTGTTGGTTTGTACGGTTGTGAGGCCTGTGATGACTGAGACGCAATAGCCTTGAGATGCGGGTCGCTGCTTATAATTTCGTAGGCCCGGCTTGGTTTCGGAGGGGCTGGCTGAACTTTCGTCAACCCAGCCGCCGCCACCGGACCTGTCGGCGGAGAGGTGTTCGTTGGCACCACAGTCTTGGGCATTATAGGCTCAGCGGCTTTCGACGGGCTGCCTCGCGGCTGAGCAAACACTTCATCTACTAAGTGCTCGGATACCCGTTTGCTTAAATCTTGCGTGGCTTTACCCGATGCCGGGGGGGTCGGTGTCGACGACGAGAAGTCAAACGATGCGCCTTTGTCGTGGAGCAAATCGAACTCGTCGAGAGTAGGGAACTTAGAAGACAGCTCGTCCTCCTTTCCTGCTTTCTTCGAATCGAGGGCAGCGAAAGGATCTCCATTTATTACCCGCATTGGCGAGGGACTTGGCCTTGGCTTGGAGGCTTGCTGCGCAGCCTGTTGAGCAGCTGCAGCTTGCGGTGTATGAGATGATGCTGTCGGCCGGCCACGTCGCATAGGCACGATTTCAGGTATGACCTCCTTCTGCGGTTGGGAAGGTGCGAATACGGCCCCAACAACCGGCGTGGATTGCGGCTTCGAGTCGGTGGATTGTACTTTGTCTCTCAATCGTGGTTCGGACGATGCCCGGCCCGAGTATATCTAGAGAGCGTTAGCGCGTTAGAACCAAGGGAACGGAGATGCAGTAATCTTACATCGGGTATGGGAACTTCGCGGCCTTGCATGGCGCAAGCATCTCGAAGAACCTGGTATATGTTTGGTCGAGATTGCGGGTGTTCCTTCAACATAGATGCTGCCGCTGGTGAGTCTAAGATCTCTCAAGAATGGCAGAGGGGCGGGCTTACCAACGAGTCGTTTTAGTTTGTCTGAGAAGACAGGATGGCTGGGGAAGCGATAGCTGGCATTGAGAATGGCGAGCTGTCCTTGCTCCTCAAAGGGGGTCGTGTAATAGCAGAGTTTGTACAACAACACGCCCAAAGCCCAGATATCCGACTTCTCATCAATCGGTTGCTTCCGATAAACGTCCACCATTTCAGGGCTTCGGTATTGCAGCGTAGTGTGCTTCTGCACGTCTTCTTCTATAAGGCGACACTCGACAGCTGTCGTCGGTGCGGGTCGTGGCTGAGCAGCGGATCCGAAATCGCAGACCTTGAACCTTTTGCCCGACGAAGACGCCGTTATCAGGACGTTTTCGACTTTGAGATCGCGATGAAGCAGAGGTGGCTTGAGGTAATGCATGCAAGCAACTCCTTCGGCAACATCGGTGAAGATTTTGAGGATCTCGGGCTCTGTCAGCCGGTGGTGCAATCTCGTGTTCATAAAATCAATCAGACCACCGCCGTTGCAATATTCCATGAGCAAAAACACCTCATATCCGCCCCCGCCAAGCTCCGAGGCGTGGGAGTCCATGTACGTAACAATGGGTCGGTGGCCCTTGAGCCGCTTCATCGTCTCGACCTCGGTCCGCATGTGGCGCAAAGTATCTTTGTCCGGTACGGCCACGCGCTTCAGCACGGCAAGATCGGTCCCCCCGACGGGCTTCGGCAACTTGACCAGATAGACATGGGCGAAACCACCCTCGGAGAGATATTTCTGGATCACGACCCGGTGGCTGCCGACCTGGATCTTGGTTCCAGGGTGAAAAGTACCTTGAGGGGCGGCGGGACCGGCCACGGCTACCTGGGCACCTCCATGATGGCCTGGCCGTCCCGCAGCCTGCGCAGGGTGTTGACTATACGAAGCCATCTACGCCGTTTCTGGGGCACTATCCGAGGGGGAAAACCGACAGGTAGGCTCTGTGCCAGCAGTCGCAAGGCAACGGTCGGCCGGAAATTTAGAGAGAGTCGGAGTGAGGGGCCTTGCGAGGCGTAGCGCGAATTCCGAATTTCAAACGGGAGGATACGGCATTGGAACAGCGGACGGGACTATTCCTTAAATCGAGTTCATTCTCGCAGGCTCGGACGGGGAGAAAAAGAATCGTGGTCGCGTTACTGGATTCCTACGCAGTACAGAAGTAAGTAAATGTTTGCCTAGTGCTCGGTTGGACCAGGGACTAAGTCCAAGCTGTGTGACCCTGGTCTCGTCCATGTGTTTCGCAATGCGTACACATGCCGCCGGACAATTTTCGGTTAAGTCGCATGACCCCTGCCGTGGAAATGCAGTCAAGCACTTTGACATGCCAGACCCAAACCCTAGCCATCCGCAACTCGAGGCTTACGGTTCCGGCTTTCCACGCGGCTCCCAAAAACCCCCCTACCCCAACTAACTTACATACTCGACTTCACTTTATTTTTATATCTCGTACTTTTCAGAAGACGTGGCTTGTGAACGCAGTTTACGCTACGGATAGGAATATAAAGTATATATCTGGTGAGTGCCGCCAAGAAAACAAGGTCAACGTGCCCAACTTATGTGCCCATTCTAGACAGTGAAGCTTCTTTGCTAACATCTTGGCTTACCACCAATGATGCGATCCATTCAGCCGCTGCTTTGATCCTGATGCTGGATATCAGAACAGCCACCCCCGCCCAAATAACCAATGACCTAAAGGACAGGTATGTAAGTAATGCTCGTTAGTCTAGACCGTGCGCCATCCGCATCATAGAAAATGGGGAGGGAAAAATGAGATGCCGCGAAACCCTCATCAAGAGCCTAAACAAAGGAAACAGCACGCTCAAGCCGGTACGCCAGCCGGTAGCCAAGGTCTCCACCCTGCAAAACCCTCGTCCTTAAGGATGACAATATGCGCCCCGTCTCTTGTCTCTTATGCACCCGGGCCATCTCGTACACAAAGACCACGTCAGGTCGGTCACCGATTTCATCTCTAATTCGCCTCACGCACCTCGCACACTTCTTACTAGGAATCCTACAACCTGGCGTCCTTCACATGACAACACAGGCAGCAACAGTTCTGGCCCGTCGTCGACCGTTGGGTCCACCCGCACCGCCTTCCTCCTCGTCAGCGTGCAACATCTGCGCCTCGCGAGCCCTCCGCCTTCGTCTCCGACCGCCAGAGCCAGTGACGCCAGCTTCTTCATTGGCCTGCATGTAGTCGGCCCACTTTCGTTCGAGGCGTCCCGCAGACTCAAAGTCCGATCGCAACACCCGCTTCATGTGCTCATCCACCGTCATCTGGTAGCCGTAGAAGCACTTGATACCGATGACCTCCGCCGGGTAGGTTGACGGCTTGGATAGACCACTTCCCAACTTGATCTGGGCATTTCGGAAGAGGACCTCCCGGATACCTGTCCAAGTGACATTTTGGCAATCATAGACCACCATCTGAAGCCCGACTTTTGGCCGACGAGTGATGTCGGTGGTTCGCTCGGAGCGATGTCCAACCATGGACGCCGCTTCCGCTAGCACAAGATCGCTGATTCTGGTGTTGTCCAGATCCAACTTCTTGAGACGGGTGCAGCTTTTGACGACAGGCAAGATGCCCATGTCTCCTAGATTTTCACAGTAGCTAACTGATAAGTGCTCCAGCCCCTTGGCGCACGGTGCCTTCGCTAGATGCTCGGCGAGGAGGTTGTTGGTGAGTTCGGACAAATCTTCGAGCTCAAGATGTGTGAGTCGTGGCGTGCTACATAGTATCGGCTCCAGTGCAGTGTCTGTTAGCGCCGTGCAGCCTGAGAGCTGCAGGCCTTCCATGTCTGGAATAAAGTGGCCAAGAGACTGAACGCCCTGAGACGTCAGACGGGCGCAGCGGCTAAGATCCAGATGGCGAAGTCTTCGGGGAGGAACGATGGGGCGGTCGGTGAGAATGTCCATCTCGGGATCGGTCCCGTGAATCATAGCCATCAACGCTTGATCGGTGAGTTCGGCGCAACCACTAAGAACCAGCCTTTCCAACCGGTTCGTCTTGAAAAGGACTTGTGCGACGCTCATGTTGTCGAAACCTCTAATCTCTCCAGCTCTAAGGTCCTTCAAGCGGGGACACCCCTCGACAATGAGCTTGATGCCACGAGCATCCATCTGCTTACACCACGAAACATTGAACACCTCGAGTTGAGGGCATGACTCGGCAATGATCTTGCACGTCGTATTCGTAACAGCCGTCAATCCTGTTAGGTTGAGGCTTTCAAGCCTCTCGTTGCTCCGGAGCAACAAGTGGAGAGTGGTGCGATGGAAGTTCCGACAGCCCTCGAAGGTAGCGTTGATGAGATTCCTGCAAGCCTTGACAACAACCTCGGCGCGTTTGTAGTGCTCGACCTGCACACACCCTCGCAAGTTGAGATCTTTGATGAAAGGTCCGGCTGCGTGAATGATCATGGCCATCGACTCGGCGGGGATCTCTCGGTAGAACTCAGACGCATCGAATCGAGTCCAAAGCTGCCCATCGAGGCTCATGGTGTAGAAGGACTTGCTGACTCTCGAAATGCGGACCAGCTCTTTTGGGTGCAAGTACGAGAAAATATGCACCTTGATCTCGTGGGGTATGTTGGCCCACAGGTTGAAAGCCTTCTTCCGTGCCACGCTGGACCCAGACCGTCCTCGGGCGGTAGGGCCCTCCAGTTTGGCTACGAGTTCGGGGGGGAGGGGAGATGTTGGAGAGGCGGGCGAGAGGCATGGCAAGCCTTCATTCTCGATTTTCCGGATGGAAAGGCGGCTATCTATGCCAACGAAATATTGGTGCTCGGCCGTCGGAGTAGTCTGAGGCGTTGTCGAAGCCGTGCTTGGTTCGGCGCCAGGTGATGGAAGAGGGGAGAAGGACGCGCCGCTCATCGGGCTAGGCGAAACGTTGGAGGCCAGGCTTACACAAGAGAAGCTGCCGCTGGTGCTATAAGGACTGCTAGCTGACCTCGGCCGGCCCAATTGCGCAAGTGACGGAGAAGAAGATATCCTAGAGAGGCCCCGAAGCAGTTTTGCCCGCGTCTTCAACTTGCTGTTTGAAGCTCCTGTTTCCATGGCGCCGTTGAGGACGTTGTTTGCCACGGGTTGCGGGGCTGCCGTCTGCCCCTCCAGGTCGGCTTCCTGCACTGGTGCCATGATATAGGCTTGGTTGGACGCGATATTTTTCAAAATCTTCTTAGAATTGTCGTGATGGGTATTCAGCTGGGAACCCCTTTGCAGGGAGCAAATTTTGTCACGTCATCGAACTGTTTGCTGGTTGAAGGAATCGGGTCGCTTTAAAGGCCGCGGTCGAGGAGAGGCGGGGTTTTCGGGTTGGACCGCGGCGGCGGGCAGTGAGAGCGTCGACCCTACACCGGTTCGAACAAGTGCTAAAAGAGACCGAGATGGCGCTTGCTTTTCATAGCGATGGGGGGGGAACTTTGGCTCCCATTCGAGTCAGAATTTGGCGTGCTTGGACGCCGTCTCGAGTCGCGGTAGTAAACAAGCGGTGTCGTTCGGATTGAAGGGGGATTCTGCGGATGGATATTGATTTTACGAACGGGTGACGGCAAGCAGCTAGCTAACCGTTATCGATAAACACATGGTCAGCGCATGACCCCTGCCGATGGGTTGGAACATCCCTGCAGAAGTAGATCACCCAACTCCCGCGTCCGGCTTATCTTGAAAGAAAATACGAACCTCTTGGAGAGTGTGGGCGTCGGAAATCTGCGCTGGCGTATTGTAGGACAGCTCAGACAAGTCGACGGACGGTTGACAGACAGATGGCCCCGGTGGAGCGATCAGGCTGGCTGTTTCTTGATCACACGAACAGGTTCCTGCCACAGACTATGTCGCAGTTCCAGTGCTGTGAGAGGGTGAGAAGGCCCAAAGAGTCGGGCCAAGCACAAATGGAGGGTGGGGAGTCGGGGGTTCGAGGGAAAACCTTTAATAGGTATCTGGGAGGTCAAGTCCTATTCACTACTCCTCGGAAGAAGCAAAGACCCTAGATCAAGACCGACGATCGTTTCTGGAAGGCCATAAATGGCAATGGCTATACCGAGTATTATGTACAAAGAACCTACGAGTACGGAGAGACGCGAGTATTTGGATGTCCACTTCGCATTTTTGTGATGGCTAGTCAGGTTATCGGCTGGTTGAAAATCCACCTTGCAAGGGCGGGGTCACTTGTCGTACTTCCTTCGGTAGGTACCACTCCACCGTCCCCCACTTCTGAATTCCAGCTGGTTGGCTCCGGCATCGATAATACCTGGCACAGATGCTTGATGCCGAGCCAGCTGGAAGCTCTTATCGCGCCGCAGCACAAGTTGGCAGGCTCCCTTTATCGGACGCTAATAGCTTTTTGGCACATGAGTTGCTCACAGCTGCCGACTTATCGCGTGCCACGGATGTCTGCAGCATAAACATGTTCTCGTTGAAACTAGACTGTTTATTCTAGGACGGTTATTTAATGCTACGAAAGACTTCAACTGCTTGAAACACTCTCGAGAGCAGAAATTGGCGAGGCGAGCTTTGTAACCTTGCCACCTGTTCATATACAGGAAATGTTCACGGCGGGTCACCTTTGCCGAGATTCCAGAGCGCGTTGGATGAACAAGCTTCGCCATGTTGTACCAATATTTCCAAATCAAAAAACAGTCTAGCACCTCAGGAATACCCGGGTGCCGGGTCGACGAGCCCGTAGCGGGACAAGACTCTCAATTCTGCGTGGTACCAATTGGTACCTACGACAATACTCAACAAACACGAGGACCAAATCGCTAATCACCCAATGAAGGCTCACCCGCGACAGTCGCCCGTGGTCTCGCCTGCAGGTGATCTTCCTTCGTGGCTCCCAAGGTGCTTGGTTGCCAAGACACCTTTGCAGTTGTCACTTCTGCAATTTTTTTTTTTGAGTCTTCAGCCTGGAGAGAAACCTGTAGTTGTCACCGAAGGATGGCACACAGGAAAATGGCGCAAATGAATCGCCGAGCGGATTGAAGTGCTCTGAGGTTTGTCGAATCTGTGCCGCTCGAGAGAAAACCCTACCATGGCTGGACCTTGGCTTGGTGCGAACTTCAACATCGAGGCTGCCGGTGCTATTGCTTTGGCGCCGATGCCCGGTTTGATTCCGCAGAGAAGCCGACATGGTACAACCAGTCGGTAGCGAGAAGGTGAAGGCCGGCCCGGGACCACCGACGCGCCTCAGCCTGTCTGAGTACGTTCTACAGAGGCGTCTGCGATTGCACTGCTTATCCAGTTCTGCTGTGTCCACACGTTTTCCATCCAGCCATTCGCCAGTGTCGTGTGCACGGAATTCCGCCGCCAGCTGACCAGCGTGACGGTTCAGGGGTGTTCAACTTTTGGTGGAACGGCAAGTCGAGATCCAAACCTGTCAACTAGATGGAGGTACGCAGTTTCTACGCAGAAAGAGTAAGTTGCAAACGCTGTCAGCGCCTTTGATTCCGTTCTTCAGAGCTGGAAGGGGGTTCAATCGTAAGTCTAAAATCTAGGGCGTTAAAGACTTTCTCTCAGACTTGACTTTGGTTGGTGAGCGGGCCCTTGTGAGTGCGGCAATTTTCTCTTCGGCATGCCCCTCACCCACCCCCCACTTTGAGTTGGTCGACCCCGCATTTGGACCCCTACATTTGGGCTCTGGGCTTCTGCAACCACTTTAACCCCTGTGAGTCTGGCGGCCCAATATCTCCCAGGTTTGGCAGGTCGGTGGTCGACCCGGGGGCAATGTGTGGTAATTAAAATCTGTCCATCCTTATGAATGGCTCCCTTATGTGCATACACGCTTTCGCACCTTGTCCTGGAAAGACTTGTAGCTGCCCGTAAGCTCGGGAGTGGCTAGCAGGGTAGGAAGTCGGTAGCACGTCATGAACGGATTTTCGCCGCGATTTCGTCCGACGGTGTTGCGACTCCAGTACTCAATAGGTAGCGGGAATATCATGGCAGACAACCTCCACATAGCCGTCACAAGCGAACAGCCCTCACCCATCTGTATGAGAAATGAAACTAGTTGATCACCTCCGTGATCACAAGCCACTGGCCTGTCAGCTCTGTCGGCAATGAGGGTAGACACCGCGCAATATTTAGAACGTCATGGGCACTCATGATTCTGCTGACCCCTAGAGTGGATGGCTGGATGGGCAGAGACAGCAGGTGACCCTGCGTCGTGAACAGCCTACCACCACGCTAAGGGTCCAACCCTTACGCATAGAATTCGTGCAACAACTGAATTGGAGATAACAGCGTGAGCAGATACGCAAGTCCGGATAGCCGCCCTCGCGAAATTCTTCATTGCAAACCCACATGTCCGCTTTGGCGTCTGCTGTTTAGATTTGGATGGATTTGGAGGAAGGAATAACAGCGTCACCTCGTCTTATCGATATCATCGTTCGACCTGTTCAACCTGTTTCGACCCCCTCGTGCAGCCACAGTGGGCTACAAGATGGGCCGGATGCTGTTGCTATTGCCTATTTTCGGTCATGGCCTCCGCCGAATTTTGTCTATTGATTGCTGTCGAACAGAGGATGACGCGAAGAAACAACGGTTTCCAACGTCGCGGGTCTTTTATGAACCCAATGGGTTTCTATATATACTCGGAACAAGGAATTGATGCGGGTACATGCGCCACACGGAAGCAACAGATTCTGTAGCTACATTGGACACAGATAATTTGGGACTTGATATCGAAGTGGTGATGTAGCGGAAAGTTCGAATACGCTTTCTATGTCGAGGCTGCATGGTATTAAAGAAACTACAGAACTCTGAGGTGACTACACCTGCGAGCACGTCGGCACAGATGGTCGACCAGAAGGAATAAAGATGGAGTTGGACTTGGCACGGACCAAGCCAGTTACTCTCATCTGTTCCATTAGCCAAACACCAAACATACCTAAACATCGAAGGAGCTCGAAATTGAAAACCGGCAAGATCTTACTTGGGACAACACGAGGTGCGAGCAACAATGTTAATCCAGTAGGTACGGAGTAATGACCTCTGCCAAAGTTGATCATCCCCAATAGTCGGGCTGCTACAGATGCCACGCGTAAGCCGTTGAAACAAGCTGGACGCCAGCCATTATCAACAGCAACCTAACCACTAGCAGGTTCCCATGCTACCGGCACTAGGACCCAATCCAGGCCAGCAAACAGGGCCTTTGTCATCGGTTCCATATTTTGACACGGTGGGGGGGTAGGTACAAAGCCAGTGCTCAACTTCGGTCGATTTGCTAACATCAATCTTGATCGGGTGATCTGCCGCAGTCGGTCGCCCGCAACGAGGCAAAGCAGGAGGCCTGCAGCGAACGACCCAGCGACTCTGACAAATTTGCAAGAATTCCAAGGAACCGAATTCTTTCTCCTTCACAATTAAACCCGCGGTCCTCGAGATCGAATATCGACATCGAGCATTGTATATTGTCGACCGACGCGAGGCAAAAAATTTCGAACAAGTACCTACTCCAACCATCGGGACTTTCGAGACGGCAGGGCCCTGGACTGAAGGAGCAAGCGAGCCGCGCCACCGCGACTGGGTCGTTGTCGCCCTTAGGTACCTACCCTTCCATGTCGGCATTCGAGAGACTAACCCCACCAAAGCCATCGTGAATCTCGTTGCCTGCGGTCTTCGGAACTAGCAACGAATCTTAGCCCGCTGTTGGATATTGTCCACTTCGCCTCCAATTATGATAGAATCGCATGGGGCCCGAGACATTGATAATGGTTGGTAGCCCTGGTTTCTATCCAGCTTCCTATCTTGACCCATGATTTCTTATTTTTCCGAGGCGGACAACCCGAATTTCGCGCAATCTGTCGAGCTGACACACCCACCTCATGGCAGACGCAGAAAGTCGAAGCCGTCAAGATGTTCGACCCGCAAAGCTGTCACCGCCGCTCCAGATACCCAAGAACCGAAGTACTGGTAATCTCGCCAGCATCGGGGAGCACGCAGACAAGGCCAGGTATCGGTTTTCTTATGATGCTTCGACAGCTGCTGGGGACTATGAGTCAATCACAAGGTTCGTCGTCCTGCTCTGCCATCCACCAGCTAGCGACTCCACACACCAAGTCTCTAGTCGTCACATGCTAGAGTCCTCGAGGCTCTATACATTTTCTTGCCTAATTTTGCCTGCTCTTCCAGTCAGGCCAGGTATAATGTTATGCGAAAAATAGTAAGCTCGATTTGCTGACCACGAACCTAACCTCTAGATCCCCCATTATAACAGATCACGATCATGGCCTCGGCCTCTCCGGTCTCCGCCGCATCCGACAGCAGCATCCCGTCCGAGCACCGACAATACCGTCAAATGCCTCATCAAGAAGCCCGACCACGAGAGTTGCCCTATCCCGTACGACCTCCATGACTATGATAGCATCCTATGGCCATCAGATTCCCCTCTCGCCAGGCCCAGCCTCGCCCTCCTTCACGGAAGATCTTACCAAGTTCCCATCCGAGTCTCTTCACTCCTTTTCATTCGCCCATCAATCGGAGGAATATCTGCACAGTCGGCAGAATATGCTGAAGAGATCGGTGGAGTTTATGAAGGATCGGATGAATTGGATGTCATCCTCGAATGCTGCCATTGCAAGTGCGCAAGCTCGAGTCTCGGGAGACGTTGAAGCACAAAATATGTTGGATCTGCTGGCAAGAGCCCAGCTCATAGGAGCTGGTAATCTCCCAAACGCCGGGCTACCCATCATAGGGCCGTTAACCGGCCCTCCGGATATTTCTGGCGAGAATCCATTCGAGAGGGAGTTTGTTACTAGCCCTACCGTGTATAAGTCTCTATCCCCAACCGCTATCACGGAAGGAGATGCGTCGGAAGGAAATGCATCGGAAGCAAAGGCAAAGGAAGTGAAGGAAGCCCCGGGCCAAAGTCAAGAACAGACAGGGCATGATTCGGAGAATTCTAGCAGAACGCCCACGAACGAGAGCGGGACAACGCAAAAATCTTCACCTCCTCCGTCAATGCCCACTACTTTTAAGCGGACATTCACAGACATAAACCCAGTCTCTCTGCAGGAAAAGCTCATGGACACGATGGCGCAGCCTTTTCTGGCGGGGCAGGCCGGGCATCAGCTAGTATCACCTATCGGATCCCACACGTCGGCAGCGGCCTTTCCGAGTGCCCTCCCTGCAGTCCATGGTCATGCTACAAGATGGGTACCTGCTGCACAGGCCATCTTCACTACCGAGTCTAAACCTCCATGGACCATTATTGCGGCGAACGACCTCGCCTGTCTGGTATTCGGCGTAACAAAGGCCGAAGTTAGGAAGATGGGCATTCTCGAAGTAGTCCAGGAGGAACGGAGAGCTTGGCTAGAGAGAAAGCTTTTGCGTATCGAGGAGGTTGAGGTCGCTGAAGGCTCCCAAGAACGTCCTCGCATATCTCCGGCGGCGTCAGCTGCATCTACGCTGCTGGGCAGACAGTCGGGTATCACAGCGAAGCTTCTCAGCAAACCAAATTCCCGTACGCAGCCGTCAAAGGCCGCCAGTAGGAGGTCCCAGACGGTGTACAACGGCGACATCCAAGCTGCGAGAGGACGCTCCGGCACGGGCCGTGGCGCAGATCAGTCCCGTGGCGTGATTCTTTGCGGCGACGTTGTACCTATTCAGAAGCGGAACGGAGCTACAGGCTCGGCAAGTTTATGGGTGAAAGAGAAGCAGGTGGGATTTATCTGGGTGGTAGAGGAGATACAAGAGGACTCGGCCATCATAACACTCGATGCTGAAGGCGCCGTAAAGACTGTCAGCGGGGCCACGGATGCAATCTGGGGCTTCGATACGGTGTTGCCTGGTGTGGACGTGGCGCAGCTGATTCCCCGGATACCGCGGCAGGGCATTGATCCAAGAGAAGGGGCCATCGATTTTGCCCAGGCTGCCAAGCGGAGGTATTTTACGTGTCCCAAATCGCTCAATGTGAGCATTCCCTGTATGGTTGAACGGGTGCGGGACAAGATTGCGCTTCGAGTATCGAGCTATCCACACATGGCTGGCATTGTGGTGCTGTCTCCGGAGGACTTGACTATCAAGAGCTTTAACGCTGCATTCTGTGGGGCTCTTTTTGGATGGGAAAAGCCTGACGGAAAGCCGATGAGTACGCTTATCCCAGACTTTGAAAAGATTCTGAAACTTTTGACGGAAGAGGACGAAATCGAGTTAGTAGAAGGAATCGTGATTCCTGAACATAGCTTCAGGAAGGCCTCGACCTACTTGGCCATCCGCGAAGGTCGCACCGATGCTGCCGCAGCTTTCTTGCGCCCCGAAGGCGTCCCGGCAAAACATCGAGACGGCTCCGAGTTGCGGATTGATGTCCAGATGCGCGTTGTCAACTCGGAGCGACCGGCAAACACGGAGAAAGTCGAGAAAGTCGAAACCGAAGGGACCGAAGAAGCCGAAGCAGCAGCACGTGGCGGCGATGGGTCGCAGTCCGAGACGGTGCTGACGGAGATCGTGTACGCCTTGTGGATCACGTATTCTCGGCAGTTACATTCGACAAAAGGCCATCATGGCCCAGCGTCCCCATCTGTGTCAGGTGTCACAAGCCCATTACTTCAACCGTCGCCTGGCCAAACCAATGTCCAAATGCCCCCAATAGATCTCGGCACACCATCCGGATCCGAATCAGAAGGACCCAAGAAACCGCCCGTGTCTGCAGCTTCTCTTCTCACCAAACAGTTCAAGGAGGCGGCGTTAAATGCTGCGGCCAAGCTGACAGGATCGTCCAAGACTTTCCAGAAGCAGGAGAAGTCGCCTTCTTCAGTTGCCCGCGCGGTAGAACCTTCTCGGAAGAAGAAGATTGACGATTTCGTTGTCTTGGAAGATATGGGCCAAGGCGCGTACGGGCAGGTGAAGCTTGCCAGGTACAAATCGACAGGCAGAAAGGTGGTGTTGAAATACGTGACGAAACGCCGCATCCTGGTCGACACGTGGACAAGGGATCGCAAGCTAGGCACGGTCCCACTAGAGATTCATGTTCTAGACTACCTCCGGAAGCCCGATTTCAAGCACCCCAACATTGTGGAGATGGAGGCATTTTTCGAAGACGAAACCAACTACTATATCGAGATGGTTCCCCATGGCCTTCCCGGCATGGACCTGTTCGACTACATCGAGCTCCGAAGCAATACAATGGACGAGAACGAGTGCCGCGACATATTTGTGCAAGTGGCTAAGGCTGTGCACCATCTCCACACCAAGGCGAACGTGGTCCACAGGGACATCAAAGACGAAAACGTCATTCTCGACGGGGAGAACAACATCAAGCTCATCGACTTTGGAAGCGCTGCCTACATTAAGAGTGGTCCATTCCAAGTTTTCGTCGGCACAATCGGTATGCATCCCCGTACAAAAAAAGATGCCGGTCGACCGGGTGGATGGGTACAATGATGCTAACCCAAGCTTATGTAGACTACGCTGCACCCGAAGTCCTGGCAGGCAAGCCTTATGGCGGCAAGGAACAGGACGTTTGGGCACTGGGTATTCTTCTGTACACCATCATCTATAAGGAGAATCCCTTTTACAGCATCGACGAGATCATGGACCGCGACCTCCGCGTCCCTTTCACATTCAGCGATGAGAGTATTAACCTTATCCGCTGTATGTTAAACCGGGACTTGGAGAAGCGCTATACAATTGAGGACGTTGTCAAGGACCCTTGGTGCCAAATAGAAGACCTCGAATGACGACGTACAGCAAGCGAGGCGAACCTCGGACTCGAACCGATCCAAACAATATATGTGTGGAAATAGGAAAGAACCGGGGCAAGGAGGGGAGAACGCAAGAGGACGCACGAGAGCCAAGTTTGTGATGTTCTATATCAGAGGGTAGTCGTAGCCGTGAAGAACAAAGTTGTGCTTAGGAAGACAAATGGAAAGACATGTCAGTCAGCCATATTTCTTTACTTTTCTTTTTGCGGGAATTGCATCACCATCGGCATCGGCATCGGCATCGGCATTACAGCACGAACTAGAAGTTTTTTCCTGCTCTTTCAGTAGTCACATTCAGGCATTTGCTTGGAGGGGGTTTTTTTTTTACCAATTTGCATCTGCTCCTGTCCGAGAGCGGGAGGATATTAAGATGAGCAGAATTTTTCGGATGACATTAAACTGGATGACCAACAGCAAGAAAAACACACGGCGCAAGCAGCTGTTTCCGTGCTTTGTCGTTTTCGTCTCTCAAATTGTAGGGTGCTACAGAAAATATTGGATGAACGGTGACACGGCAGGCGTGTATATGGGTTACGATCACTTGGTATGCCAGCGAGACTGCTAGGACAGAGATAGAGAGGCAAGGTAGTCGTAATATCAAAATGACAAACTACGTTTCATAATTTACGTTGATCATGAGTGATACCACCGGCCGGAATACCAGAAAGATCCATTGGGCACTGCGATACGTGCCACTTCCCTCCAATGATCATTCGTCCACCTCCATCTCCTTCCGTAACCCCCAACCCCGCTCCTTACTTATAATTCAACTCGGGATTCGCCCGAAAATTACACCGACATCGACACTCCGGAACCGGACACTCAAAATGCCTCTGAAACCACATCCTTGCATGGTCCAAGTGCAGCACGTGCTCGCACTTGAGGCAAAAGGTAGGGAACCTCTCCGCCAGCCTCGACTCGGCATCATGCACCGAGCCCATCTCGGGGTTGTTCGTCCTCGGAATGCCCACCACCTCGAGACACACCACACACCTCGGCAGGTGCCTCCCGCAATTCGGACAGGACACGCCGGCGTTGATGCTCGTGCTCATGAGCGGGTTGGGCGGCGGGTGCGTCGACGGGCCCGACGCGGAGGCGGACTGGGCGGCGGGCTGGTGATGTCGTGACAGGGTCGTCTCGGCATCGCAATACACGCACCGCAAGGCGACCTGTCGTCCCGGCAGCTTGACGGTGGGCCGCCCGTCGCGCTTCGACCGCTTCGTACTTTCGACTTCGAATTTTGTGCGCTGCAGGAAGAGGCGGTGGCGCTGTAGGTAGGCTCGGTACGCGTTCCTCCAGGCGCGGCACCGGAAGTCGTCAATGTAGCGGGGGGCGCAGATGGAAGTGATGAGGGCGGCGGACTGGAAGTCGTGGAACTTTTCCACGTATCTCGCCAAAATGTCGACGAGATGGTCGGAGATGCCGGTGAGGACGATGCCTTCGATGTCGCCGCTTGCGACTGCTTGGGCGAGCTGTTCGTCCAACCAAGCCGTGAGCTGGTGGTCGGAGAAGTAGCGGACGGCGACGTAAACACGGTCTGAGAGTGGGAGGGATGCTTGGTTCGCAATAGCCGTCCAGTCACCCGTAGCAATCAGCGAAGAAATGGCACGGAGGTACGGATCTGTCTTGGAGGCTATTGCTTCGTCAAAGTCGAGCTTCTGCTCTTTGCTCACTCCCTTTTCGCCTTCCCCCGCGTTGCCGATGAGCTGCAAGGCAAGCGATACAAACAGCAGCTCGGGATGCTTCCCGCTAGCCTTTTTCAGTAGTTGGATAGCCTGTTGAGTGTTGCCCCTGAAGAGTGCCTTGGCCGTCGCCATGGTATGCTCCGTGGTGGGGTACTCGGGAGGGGGCTCCTGCAGCCCGCCGTCCTTTGCATCGTCCGCCTCGGCCCAGCGGCAAACGTGGAGGCAGAGCTGGCGATGAGAGGGTTTCGCGGTCTGAACACCATCGAATTCGGGGAGGCGGCGCTTATCGCACATGGCGCCGATGCATTTTTCCCATGTTGCTACGTCGGGGACGGAGGTGCCTTCCGAGAGGCGGTATTGAGGCTTTCGACCTGTGGAACCGTCAATATGGCCTGTCATTTAAGAAGGGGTGGAGGGTCTTTCTCGTACCCAGATCGTTCATCCAGATTGAATGGACCCCCAGATAACTCAGGTCAAGAGGCTGTATAGTCATGTTTTCGTCCGATGCAGCAGCCTCGGCGCCTATTCTGTTGTTAGTCAAGGAGGTGACTCTGAAGACAAGGATTTCGTCTTACCAGCTATCCAGTTCCACACATATCGGAGCCACGCGTCGTCAACAACAACATTGCGGTTGATTGCCCCATCAAAGAGGTACCTCTCCTTGGCCCTCAATAGCATCACATGGTCGAAGACCACCTGAGCATCCCGCGGAAGTCCCTGTGCTTTTATCAAGGACTCTAGCAAATCTTCGTGCAGCTCCCGACACGATGGTGGGCCCTCGGCAGAGATGGACAATTCACTCGATTCCTTTGCTATATCATCGGCGAGGGCGTTTCCGTTCGAGGGGCCCTTTGCTTCGGAAATTTCTTTAACGTAGGCTCGTAGCGCTCGCATTCGTTCAGCTGTGGTTGTCGCCTTGGTGAACGATTCTGGTAGGGGAACATCAGATGCACACCTGTCCTCAACAAGGCCCGAGGTTGGAACAGGCGTTTGTGTGGCCTCTTCGACAATGACGTCTAGGTCAATCTTCTCGGGCCCGAAGATTGGAGCTTCCGACAGCTCTTTCTCAACAAACAGCGGAGCAAGCATCTCGCTGGCGTGAGAAGACTCGAATGTGATGATATCATGATACGGCCCACCCTCTTAGAACTGTTAGCTACCAGATGCAACCGCATGAAGAGCTTTTGAACCTACCTTCGAGGCCACGATGAGGAGACTGCCAAGGTACTAATTTGTACAGATAATCTGATGTGCACGAGGGCTGTTCGAGGATATCAAACTGGCCATTGGCTCGAAGAACCAGCAACTTTGGCCGCAAAACAGGCGACCCAAGTGTTACCCAATCAAACGAGACAATACGGTCATTTTTCCTACCAGGATACGAGTACATGACGTCCATCTCATGCGACTTGTACACCTGCAGCAGCTCAGGGCTGCTCTCCAGCTCCGTGTCGGGCGTCAATGAAGTTTCCCTATTGGTTTTTAGGACTTTGAGTTGGCCGGTACGCGACAGCACACCGAGAAGCCCCCGATGATCTCGGCAGTATCGCAGCGAGCGGATGAACGAGTGCTTGTTGTCAGCAAGCAACGGCTCGGGGTCCAGGTCGATTGCCTGGTCCAGACGCAGGGCGGCGCCCCACGGCAGGTCGTCTTCATCGACAGCTTGGGAGTAATGGGTCGATGACACGGGCCGAGACGTTGCTCGGCGATCCCAGACCATGATGCCGGCCTGATCGAGAGCGGAAGAAGCAAAGTAGTTTTGGTCAGCGTAGTCGATAGCCAGGTTGTTGTTGCACCTTGTATGGAAGTTTACAACAGACCCAGGCTCTATCGTCACGGTCAGCTACACAACAACAAACTTCGGAATCCCGTGCCTCACCTCGTAGGTCGTGGATACGGAGCCCCTGAGCCTTGATACCCACGACCAATGTTTGAGGATTGTCCTCAAAGAACTTGATGCTCGAGACAGACACCGAGGGCTCTAATCGCTGCATAGAGTCGTTGAATGGCGTCAGATCCTGAGGAAATCCCGACACCGTCTTGTCAAGGCTTGACAACCGACTGACATCCCAGATATGCAGACACTGATCCATCCTCACACGATCCAACCCCACGGCAAGAACCCCTTGGGTGTTGAATGCCACGGCCTGGCACGTCCGCGTCATCTTCAACCCCAGCTCTATAAAAGCATTGGAGTTGTCGTCTATGCGAAGCAAGTTGACAATCCCTGGCCCGGTCCCAACAGCCAGGAGACCTGGTGTGACCGGCGACCAGTCGTACGTGGTAAGGGTCGGAAAGTCATCGTGTTTGGAAAGCCTCTCGTAGTCGAACCTCCCGCTCCGAGCGTGCCCCGTAGGCTTGTACAGTTGCACGACTCGATGCTGCAAGTTGATGTGAAGAAAGTTGTCGTAGTTGGGATTCGGCGACCATTTCACCAGGCCGGGTTCCGGGCGATCCATTGGACAAGACTCAATGACCCTTATGAGACCTTATGAGCGTTCGGGATTCGGTGGGTAAAGGGCAAAATATTCTCTAGACAAGAGCTCATCCCCGAAGAAGCTCCTTGTCTGAGACCCCGAAGGCGAGCAAGCCGGGTTGGCGGAATGGCGATAGGCCTTTAGTTAGCGAGGTGGATCCTCATCGGTATTAATTTGCTAGAGACTATGGTAAAGACTATGGGAATGGTAAGGCGTCTTTCTCCGCGCCATTGGCTTGGTGGGAATAAAATCGGCGCTTTTAATACCCTCGTAGCCAATCTCGTGGCGGGATTGAGATGAAAGATTGGTGGAAAGGGAAATACCACTCAAGCAAGCCGCAGCCGGTAAACTATCGCAGAGGCTGGATCTTTTCATCAGAGACCAACACATTGCCAGCTGCCAAGCTCCCCGCTTCGTTCTGGTGTGGTTCCCAGTCGCTGTCCAATCAATCAGTTGCCGTTGGCAGCTGGCAGCTGGAAGCGCAACCCCGCAGATGTCAAGAAAAATATAATGACGGCCTCCGTAGTGGGGTCAGTAAATAAATTTGTCCGTGTCTCCAGCTAGCACGACCAAACGTCTCTAGATATCGACCGAGTATCTCGCTATTTCACTTGTTTGCCGACTGCTAACTCCGTCCTTATCGACACACGATGGGTAGCAAGAGGCCGTACCCAGGAGAAGGTGCACCACCAGCAGCCCGACACCAGAAGTCGGGCAACCCACATAGTTCCGAATACCCTCGAAGCGCAAAAAAGAAGCGGAAGGCGCCCAAGCACACCACGACGACGACTACCACCACTACCGACCAAGGGTCCAAGACAAGCTTCACAAATGTCAGGCACCGTGCTAGGGCGATCCGCCGCCTACTTGACAAGGACGGTGGCTTGCCGGCCAATGTACGAAATGACTTGGAGCGGGAGCTGGCGGCCCACAAAGCCACAATAGGGGAGAGGGACATGCAGAGGAATAGGTCGAAGATGATATCGCGCTATCACATGGTTCGATTCTTCGGTGCGTTTTTAATCTGTCACTTTATGTCACTTGCTTTCAAGAACTTCATCCTGGCGTCCACGTTTCCCAATTGGAGGCTTGTTTGGCTCCCCCCTTCCCTTGTCCAGCTCAATGTCCCAGGAACTGTGATACATCATAAGGCTGACCGGTTTTGGTGTGCGGTGAACAGAGCGGCAGAAAGCGGAGCGAATGGTGAAGAGAGTCAAGAACCAGATTAGGGCGGCAGCGACGGGGACCGCTGGTGACCAAGCCGGTGAGCTGGAATGCCTGAAGAATGACCTCCACATCGCCGAGGTGGACGTCGCGTACACGAAGTACTTCCCTTTCTTGGAAAAGTACGTGAGCCTCTATCCGAGCCACGAACAACCGGCGAAGACGCTGTCTCAGGATGAGAAGAACAGGTTCTGGCTCAACAAACCTCGTCCGGACATGTGGAAGGTGATTGAAGTTGCCATGGAGAATGGTGAAGCTCAGCTGGAGAGGGTGCGAGACAGGAAAGACACGCTAGCACGCGGTCAAGGCCAACCCAGCTCAAGGGCTACCGCGGATATGAATGACCACCAATCTGCAGAAGATGATGAGAAGTCGGAGAATCTGGGTATGAGTGACGGTGAGGATGGTGGTTTCTTTGAAGAAGGCGTCTGAGGTGCAGACTGTTCTTTTTTTCTTCCCTGCATCGCGTTTTGTACACCGGCGTTATGGCAGTTTATACCCAGAGCAAGGGAAGATAAAAAGCCTACAGGAGCTCAGCACCGCCGGTGAGATCCTTTACAGCTGTAGCAATAGTTGTTGTATATACTCTGTTCATGCCGACAGCCGGCGGGAGACGGTGAATCCGCCAAATAGCGTATAATCCGAGAGAACTTCGCCTGCGACTTGACAAAGACACAACACCATACACTACGGCCCCCTTCCTCTCCCTCTCCCACCGCGTCTCCCACCACGCCTCCCCGGCGGAACTCTCATCTTAATGCCCTCGGGCAGCTCTCCAACCTGCACGCCATCCCGCACCAACACCCCGACACCCTCGCATCGTCCCACCACCTCCCTAAAATACCTGATCGGCACCAGCCCATCCTCGCCGCCCTCCGTCAGGACCACCCCGTTCTCGCTCATCCACCACTTCATTCCCCCATCTTCCAAGCATTTCTCTACGTCGACGTAAATCAGCACCTCCGCGTCGTTCCTCATCCCGCTAATGACCCCCTGCGCATCGTCGGGCAAGCCCGTCGCGCAGTGGATGTGCGTGCGGCCCATGGGCCTGAGCCCGCCCGAGGCCACGATGGCGGGCCAAATGGCAAAGTAGGTGCCGTGGACGACGACCTGGGGGACGTTGCCCTGGTCGAGGGTCAGGGGTGTAAGGTGGTCGGCGGAGGAGAGTGCGATGGAGTGCCCTTGGTTAGCGCGGATGAGGTAGTGGGCCGGGTTTTCCGTCAGGGGAAAGTTCTGCTGGTCTGCTGGCGATGTCGATGTTCCCTGGCCGGCCGCGAGTTCGGAGTAAGAAGGATATGTGGCGGGGTTGGGGATGAGGGAAAATCTTTGCTTGTCATTGCCGCTGACGATGTTGCGGATTTCGTCGAGGGTGACTTTTAGAGATCGGATGGGTTGCCAGGCCATCTGACAAGGCGAAAATATGTTAGTTTTGTCGTCCATGGTCCTCGTAAGGATAGGCTCCCGTCCCACTTCGTCATAGTCAACACCTCCTAAGATGGAACCGGAAGTCACCTACCACTTTTTCCAACTCCGCATACCCCTTCTCATCCAGCGCAATCCTCGCAGTCTGAGCTTGATGCCTCAAGAGCTTAGACAGCGTCTTTGAAATCTGAACTTCCCTCCCCTTTCCGCCACCACCACCCCCTACCCCGTTGCCTCGGCCACCTCGTCCCTTCCCTCGACTAGCCCCAACCCCTTCCATGAGCCTGCCCTCCAATTCCAACGATGCTATGCTTCCTTCTACATCATTCAGGCCTGCCATTTCCTCTCCCTTCGCTCTCAAAGCTTCGTCAGTTGATCGTCCTGAATGGAATGTCAAAATCGGGTTGAGAATCGTGCCGCGTCACTAGTGGGGTGAAGAACTCCCTATGATTTTGGGTCGATATGTAGAGCGGAAGATCTTACTTTAATAGTCCAGGGGAGCTGTTGTGTTGAAGTATGTGAACACTTCCAAGTTATCGAGGCTGAAGGAAGATAGAGCTGGTTAACTGACTCACTCGCCGATGAGTGGCGCTGCCCAACATGCCAGTAGCAGCAGCTTGTCGATTAGTTTCGGCAGAAGCGCGGGTCCGGTTTGTGGTCTGCATTACAACCGCACAAACGCTAAGGTTGACGCAGCCGCAGTCGCGAGCGGGATAATGTATTAACTGCTTTACTAGTATGGTAGACAAAGCAGTCAGAGTTTTACAAAATTTTGAGAATTTACTCCATTGTAGTACAATTTCAAGAGTGGAATGACTATAGTAAGCAGCACGAGCGACTTCCGAAGTCTACAACCCTAACCTTAAACCCACCGAGATCGAACCACCCTACTCCCAGCTGATAAATAGAGCAAGGGAAAGTGGTCACGGGTTTCATCCTTTGTTTCTCGTGCATTTCTCGATCTGCTCATCCTTTTAGCCCAAATGACCAAGCAAGTGTGATTTTGGATGCTCCAACACAAAGGGACCAACGCCATGCATGATCATGTTCCCCTGATCACAGCTACACCATCATGTCGAAAAGCAAGATTTGCACCTCAATCTAGCCACCTTATCCTTCCACACTTTCTTCTCTTCGGCCCCTTTCCCCAAGGCATTTCCATCCCATTTCGTAGCCATCTTCCCTCTCTCTATCACCGGCGGTGTTGGCATCCGTATATCCCCCGTTGCAAACTCCCCCAGCTTGCCCTCGATATAAGATGCCAAATCCCTCGCCGTCTTCCTCTGCCGCTCCCATCTCCCCAGCATAAAGTAGTCCACAATCTGCAATAGACCTAGCGTAATTGGATCCGAAGCGTCGGCGCAGTTTTCTTCCATTTCCTTGTGAAAATCAACGACAAGATCCAGAAGCTTGAACCCATCGTGGAAACACCCTTCATACCCACAGTCTTTGAACGTGTTCAGGCTTCTGTGGAAATCCCGTCTTTTTCTGAAATACTCTTCTTGAGCGGTCAAACCCCCCTTGGTCCACGCGATGGTATGGCTGAGGAGAGTCCCCAAGGAAAAAATGTCAGCCTTGTCGGTGATCCATTTTAGGGCTTTGGTATTTCTTGAGGCGTTGTAGTGAGCATCTGGAGAGCCTAGCGCCTATTTGTGAGCGAGAAAAAAATATCAATGGTGGGCGGTGTTGGGAAAGATACTCACTATAGAGTTTCTCGCCAGCAGTATCTGGTGCGAGGATGTGGTCGTCACCTCGTTCCATGCGGTGGCCTTCGGCAAAGTGCTCGAAACCTATCAGCTTCGGGACGAAGTCGAAAGGATTCGCGGTTCTCTTTCCATATAGAACGATGTGCCGCGGCGAGAGGTTTTGGTGGATGCTAGATATTAGGATACGCAGTTAGCACAATCACGCGAAGGCAGCCCTTGAGAGCCGAGCTACAAACCCCTTTTCATGAACCTGGGAAAGTCCACTAAGAACCCCTGATAAACTTCTCCAAAATTGAAGGATATCGGTAATTGTCTCTGGAGGTTTCTGGGACTCGAAGAAGTGTGCGAGATCCCCGGCATCCCCTGCCTCGAGAACGATGGTCCGGGAACCAGCGTGACTAAAGGAGCCGTAGCACGTGGCTATGTTGACGCATGTGTTTTCCTTCTCCATAAGCGTGCCATAAGCCTTGATTTCTGCATCAAACCTGTGTTTCGAGCCGTCGCCGCGGTATGACTTGAGGACGAAGACATTCTGATCATGCTCTCCATTGTCCTTCTATTTACTATAGCTTTAGCGCTGCAAAAAGGCTCGTGGTATGTTAAGCAACGCTAACCTTTGATGCCAACTTGTTGTACTCATCCTGTACCTTCACGAAGCTGATCGTAGCAGCCTCCCGCTCGACCACTCTCAAAACTCTCATAGGAAGGATCCTCTCGGCCTCCAGCGTCACCCCAGAGAGCTCCTCCCTTGTAAAGCAAAGAGGGAAAAACACCCACTGTACCTCGGCTATCCTCTCGACAATCGCGTTCAGCTCGGGGCTGCATCCTGGCTTTCTGTCATGCGGCACCGGCATCATCGAATCGTTCGGCGCCCGCATGAGGAGCTCCCCAAACATGGCCCGCACGCTGCTGGCACCAGCATAGACGAGGGTCGAAAAGGTCTGCAAATAGTGCGACCGGATGGCTTCGGCGTCATGGTCGGTGTCGGGAAGCACCGCGTTGAGCACTCTGCTTATCTTGTCCATCGTCCAGTACTCATCCAATGCCGATCGAGGAACGAAGCCGGACTCGTTCCCTGAACTGCAGAGTCCCACGTTGCGGTGGCGCTGGTCGTCCACAAAGGCCGAAAAGTCAGTGAAAGGAATTTGATCTGTAGTATCCATTGTGCTGCTCAAAATCTCCATCTCGCGTGGTGTTGATCTAGATCCGTATCGCTCGGGATAACGAGTGTAGCAAGATTGGAGTTGAAAAGCTAACGTGGCAGGGTTTGGGGTGACAGCCCCGCTTGGCAACAGGTAGGTCTAGTATTAGATCCAGCAAGAACAGAGAACGTCAAAACACGGTCTCTGTCGGTAGGCACTTCGTACGTACGAATAGCAATCACTCTGTGCTATGCATATGTCCTCAGTATTCTCATTCTTGATTGATATCTCTTCTATCTACAGAGTTTCCGCGATGCGGGCAGCCGACAAGCATGTCGGTTGCCCCTGGTACACGGACCGTAAAGTGGTCCGCGCTTAGGGTGCGTTGCCCCCCCTTTTCTGGTCATCGCCTGATGGTTCCAGGACGATGGCCCTATGAAGCGACTCCTGAAGCGACAGTCTCAGCTATAAAATCAAGGTGAGACCAGCTCAAGTCAGAGCCGCACGAAGCTGTGTTTCTTAGTGAGCCCAAGGATACTGAGTCAAAAAAAGGCAAGGAAAAAGAAGCGCTTTTCAAATTTCGAGTGGAGCTCAAGGGAAGATAAGTACAACAGCAAGCAATTGCTTGTCTTGAGATTAACGAAACCAACAAGCACGCATTCGTGAGATTGAAATCGGGTACATCCAACAAGGTATTTATACATTGCCATCTCCAACGACTACCTGAGCTGGACCAACTATGTGTCACATCTAATACACCAACCCTTTTCTCTCCGCTTCCAACGAAAGACTTCGTCGCTACCACTCCGCATCCTCCAATACGTCACAAACCTGTCGGGCTCCATCCAGCGCGGTAGTCGTATTAATTGACATGGCTCTCTGTCACTTCCCCCCTCCTCTCGCCAACCGCCCTCTTTCGGAACTTTTCTGCTGCAAGCCCAGGATGATAATGTACACAGGTCCCTACGGAACCGCCTTTCCTCCCTGAGAAAACAATGCGCAACGAATTCGGCCGTCCCGTCGTTGGATCGTTATTTGCCATAAAAGTAATAGCTGCAAGGTATATATAAGAAGCCATAGAGGTTCCGTAGAGAATATGTCGTCAAGCATGCCGAATACAAAAACCTAAAAAGAGAAAAAAAAAAAAACCTCGGAAGAAACCCGACGCGGGGCGAAAAACGCCAGATAAAAAGACAATGTTGATACAAGTCGTGAGTCTAATGATTTCGTCCATCACATGCCCTGGTAATTTGTTGCTCAACGATACGTCCCGGCTGCGGCCGGGCTCGGCATACCAATCATACTCTCCCGGTTTCTCCTGTTGATGCTTCCCGTTCGGTTCAGCATTGCGGTTTGACCAAGGGAGAGGGGTCTCTGACCCCGGTCCTCGGCAAGCTTGTCCGCAACGCTGTTCCCATCACGATCGCCAAATCGCCGGGCTGGAATCGCAGACGGCGTTGATGGTGCTGCTAGACGAGAGGCAACGGCGGACGGGGCTGCAAGTCGTCGTCGGGGCAGGGCCGAGGAAGTGAAATTCGGGTCGCCGTTGGCCGCGTTCGTCGTGTAGTCCCTCGATCCCGACCGGGCATGTGCCACTTCGGTTACCGCTCTTGACGGGACACGGAATTGAGTCTCGTCCTCATCTGAAATAGTGACCCTCCGGGGTCGGAGACGCGACGTTTTGCGGCCATCTTCGGGCTCCTCGGTCCCAGCGCGGCGAGTCCTCAGCAAAAGTGAAGAGTTACGTCCCTCCTCCGGCTCCTCAGTCCCGGCTCTCCGCCGCGCAATCAAAAGCGAGGATCGCCTCCCTTGACCCATTTCGCTAATCGGCGTGGCCGGAGCAGCAGAAACAACACGGGGACTAGGCATAGCACTGCCGTTGAGGAGGTTGTTCCTCCTCTCCTCCAACTTGCTCATGGCTCTTGGGCTTGTCGTAATCGCGACTGTGTTGGCACGCGCCAGACCCTGGTCAGGAACAACGCTCGGCTTCCGCTGTGTCGACAGGGTCGCGAAGCTCTTGGGAGCGGTTGGCGTGGCCGGACTCTCCTTTTGCGGTGTTGCCGGACCCGGCGCGGGCTTCTGCCGAGAGGGGTCCTCGCTCAAGGCCAGGCACAGCTCGGTCAGGCTCCGACAAACACTATCCGCTTTCCGGCGAAGCTGGCGATCCGTGACACCTCCGCCTCCAATGGTGCTTGCGCCGCTCGAGATGGGTCCCTGTCCGTTGCTTCCCAACAAGGACGAGAGTGCCAGGGCGTCGTTCGCCGCCGACTCGAGCGCCTTGTAGACGTCATTACTGAGGCATAGCTTGGACTTGGCGAGAGCCGAGTGCAATATTGGGTGGGTCTCCTTCTGCGAGGAGGTAGTACTACTAACATCTTGGCCAGCACCGCCGGGAATGCGCCTCGGCGATGTCGAGTTGTTCGTCAATGTGGTGTTCGCCGTGACGGGCCGCTCGTCGGAAACCCTCGACATGGCTGCTCCCGACGTGGGTGGGATCTTGCCCGTCAGCTCTAGGCGGTTTATCCTCGACTTCAGTTCGTCCAACTCATCCCAGACAGTAGAAGGACCAGTTGTCGATGCCGTGGATTCGGTTCCTTCCAAACCGTGCCCTTCTAACCCATGCTGCTCGACTCGGGCCGTGTTGTCCGTTCTCGGAACCAGCGGCGACGAACCGTATGCCGCACGAGTATGGCCGTACGACAGATTTGACTGTCGGTAGGACGACACCCTTGACGGAGCCCCTGATGTGCTATCCGTGATGGACGGCCTTCTACGGCTGTAGGTGGCATTGTCCGAGTCTTGGAAGGTAAGCGTTCGCGGAGTTGATGGGCCGGCTCTGAACCTCCGAGTGAGGTCCTCGCCAGGATGGATGGACACGGCCTTGTCCCGTCCCAACGAACGGTAGGCGAAGCCTCGTAGTTGCTCCGTCGACTGGTCGTCTTCCATTTTCCGTTGTCGAACAGTGTCCTGTTGATCAGACAGTCGCCGACTTAGTCTCGGTGGCGACGTCGGTTGGTATGAGGGGATGGCTGCCGAGAATGGGCGACGATGAGAGGATCGGACGATGCGATTCTGAGATAGCGTCAGCGCCCGTCACCTTGAGGTGAGACTGGCTGGCCTAGCGGTAACAGGCATATGGAATGGAGAGAAGACAAAATGGGGGTGCTGGCTGCAGAAACACTTGCGCACATAGCCGGCATCGCTCTCACATGGCAAGTCGAGTCAGTCGACAAGGCGCGGCAAAGGTTAAGGGCTTGGGGAATGCAAGGTCCGTGTCCGCAGCCGGGTAAGGTTCACAAGACTGTCTGAGCACTGTTCGCTTGGAATTCGATTTCGCACTAGCGCATCTCGAAACAGCAGCAGACTGCAAGGGTTATGAGTAAGGGCTATGGCGGCTTCAACTTACTGTCGTGCCCGCTTCCTCCAGACCAAGACTCTCGTCATTGCCTCGGCGAGATTCTTCTCGTGCGATCTTAAGAAAGACGTCACCCGAGTCATCACCATCTGAGCGCTCATGGGCCGCCGAGTCGGGGGGGGTTATTTGCCCCATATCGTCGTCCGGCCGCCCCTCAAGGGCTCGCAGCGTGCGATCGAGATGATTTGAGTCGGCGACATCGTCGCCTCCCATGTCATACTGCCGCATCGTCCTGACGTTCATGTCCAGGATGAGGCTGCGGCGAGACCCCGAAGACCGAAAGCCTCTGATGGGGGGTACTTTGACTGGCGTGCTCCCACCGTTGATCAGGTGAGGTTTGAACGAGACAGGTGGCGGCCGCGACGTGTTGGAACTTCGCTTGTCATCGGTCGGGCTCTGCTGCAAAGCCTTGGGCAATAGAAGTTCGCGCTGACCCTGTGCCCACTCCTTCGTCGACGTGGTTGTTGAAGAAGTCGAAGGAGGGTCTGCGGCCTGGGCTGCGGTCTCGACAGCTTGCATGCGTTGTGTGTTTAGAGATGGTGGTGGACCCGATGACGTCTCCGCACCATTTGCGCTGAATGATGCAGGCGCCCTTCGAGTGTACGGTTTCGCGAAACCTGTCGCTGCGGTGCCGCTCGTTGTCGTCGAAGTCGCGGGAGTGGCGGTGCCTGTCGGAATATTTACGTGCTCGTCCGAGGAGTCCCGTTTCTTTGTCGGGGACGCTGGGAACGAGGCCGGTCGTCTTGTCGCAGCAGCCGGGGAATTTGAGGCGTTTGTGTTGGGGGTGGATTGTTGAAAAGTGGAAGCCCTCGATCGAGAAATTAGGAAGCTACGGCGGGCAGGTGTCTGCTGTCCGGTCGACTCTGGCGGCGTAATAGTAGCGGTGTTTTGACTAGGCTTTAGCGAGGGGTGGGCTTGACTTGTTGTTAGTCGGGGGGTTTTTGCGGAGACTAGTGGGGCGTTTTTGGCCGCATCTAGCGTGGGTGCGCTGTCCTGTAGCGGGACTTGACCTGGACCTGGCCCTCTCGGGTTTGCTGGGGCCCCCGGATTGGGTGAGACAGGCGAAGGTGGAATGTGCTGCAGCAACGACGGCAGCGGCAGCGACAATGAAGCTTTTACGCCATTGAGGTCCACAAATCGGAATGCCGGCAGCTTGGAAGAATTATGACTTTGACGATGGGCGTGGAGACTGGTTGGGTAGGCTGATGTTGTCGAACCATTCGAGGCTGAACTCGATTTACGACGAGCCGCCACCGCTTTCGTAGTTTGAGTTTGGGTTTGCCTGGTGGCTCCCCGAGACTCGAAACCGGTTGCCATTCTGCTGCGGCTCTCTGGCGTGGGTGAGGGAGAGCAGCAACTAGACGACACAAGCGCGTCGCACGAGTGCTTTGTGCTCGATATGTCTCCACCACCTCCAAAAATCCCGCTTCCCCCTTCCCCAAAGCACGGATCCGTCCGAATTTCTTTCTGTTCCTATGCCTTGTGTCGCGATAACTCTGTTCCCGTCTCGTCGCGAGCAAATCGAATTCAGCCGGATCCTGAATGTTGCGTTGCGCTCCACTATTTTAAGCGAAGCAACCTTTGAAATGTTTCTTGCAGCGAACCAGGCAAGACGAAGGTCGAACTCGCAAGCACAAGCCTGCTAACTGCCTGCCAAATTCAGCCAATGCGAATTCCAGGAAACGACCTCATCTGTCGAGGCACCCCCCACCTGAATGTGTCTTGACGGGTCGAAGGTCGAACACGGAGATTTCGGAGAATAATGGTGGATGCTCAGCGAGTCTCAATCTGTCTGGAATTTCGATCCATCAACTATGTCGGCGGTCGGCAGGTATCGTAAGTAGAATTAGGAATTAAATAAATAGCAAAATGTCGTGGAGGCGTGTCTAAGAGACAGAGCTAGTGTCTTCTCGTCCAAATGTAAAAGTTCGTGATGTCGTTGTCGTCATGTAAAGAGTGCAGCCGGAACAGAACTCGCTTTTCGCATCGAGGAAGCCCTTTCCGCGGTGTCGTTGGATCCTCCTAGAATTGGTTCGATGTTCGGATTTCGAGCGAGCGATATTCGGGGGAGTCGTTGGGGTTCAATTGGCAAAGTACAGAGACAAATCGAAGAAGCTGAACAGAGGCGACATTCTCGTCGAGGCAAGCTTACATGCCTCCGAGACGATGAGGACGCGCAATCGTCCGCGCTTCGTACGCCCGTGCTTCGATGCCTGATTCGACTGATCTTCGACGGAATCTTCTCAGATGCTCAAGAATGTGATTTGTGGAAGGAAGGATAGGAAAGGGCAGGAGTAAGTGTGGCGGAGAAAAGAAAGGAAGGAGACCGAGAAACAGAGGTCGGCGCCAAGAACCAGAAGACGGACGATTATCACAGAGAATAGGCCCTATTCTACCTTCGTACAAGGGGAGAGTGAGGGGTGCCTGACGGCCACTTTCCTAACGACCAGGGCCTCGAGTGGTATTTACAAGGGGAGTTTGACTGTCCGAGAGCAGTTCGGTCTGGTTCGCCCAAAGCGACAAAGCAAAGGCTCATCGAGCAACGCGCGCCATCCAATGCTCTCTGGTTTCTCTAGCCCCTTCTCGGCAGCATCAGAGCGACCCACGGCCCACGACCGGCCCAAGGTCACTTTCTGGGGTTCACATCGGCCAGGCTGGGTTTGGCCAGGACAAGGGACCAGTCATCAAATCACCATTTCAGAATGTGCGGACAAGCTGCAGCAGTGCGGAGCTAACGAGAGCAAGAGGAAACAGCACAAATCAACCGTGATGAAAGTGGCTGCACGTGCATGTTGCAGCAAAACTTCCATAGTAGTTGTGCACCGAGACCTACATAATCCCGTGTCTTTGCCAGCTTCCTGCTGCGGCTTTGCAGTGCGAGGTAGAGCTATTTCACGTACATTCTTCCCCTTGGATTGATGGGATGTAGAGGTGTCGCTGCGGCTCGGTGTACAGAACATCTTTGTTGGCGGGTCCTCGAAGACGCCATGGGGTCAATGGACCTGCGGGCTTGTGGAACCTTCTTGCTGAGTATTTCTGCTCCTACGACACTAGAGTGTGATCTGTGATTCTGTGGTCACATAATGGAGTCTCGCTCCCCCGCGCCCCATCACAATCTTTCTAATATTACAGGGTCAATACTCCAGTATTATGGTTTGCATTACAGCCCCTTCTGTGCGCAACGCCAACTCGACTCTGCAGCGTGCAGTCACTACCGTGCCAGCCGAACTCGAATCGGTTTCCTTGTTCCTTGTGGCTTTTCAAGCAAAACCCGCCTATCCGTAGTTGAATGCGTACTTGCTTCATTGACAATAAGTTTTTTTTCTCCTCGAAGCTGCACTGCACTGCTAGGCAGGATCTCTGTACAGATGGTATGGTTCAACAACACGATGTTTCAACGGATTTTGGGGCAGAGAAACGCGTGCCGTTCAAGCAGTAAAAGCGGAACGGGACCACTCTGTGTTGCGGCTCTTCACCATGGTTTGAGGTAGAACTCGTACATATTTGGGCCTGTGCTGTACATATGCAGCCTCTGTTCCTCCTCTTTTGTTGCCGTTGCAAGGTTGATGCTGGATTGCTTTGCTGATGCGACTCGCAAAACCCAGGCACTCGTCAGATTCCCATGGACTCATTTTGGTGTGGTGCGACCTTCAGGACGAGAAGGCGAATGATTCGATCAATGCCTCTCACATTTGGCATTCCTCGCAGCTTCTTCGTCGCTGAGCAAATGAGAGACTGTCGTCAACGACCCGGTTCAGGGGCTACTCGCAGGGATCCACTAGGGACGATTTATTCGCTGCCCCCAGCAATGTCGTCAGCTACGGTCCCGCCCACACTTGATGACTTGATGAAGTGCCCACCCACTTTGTACAACGCTCTGCATCCCCAGCGAGCGTCGGCTGGCGACAGGATCGATAGTACTACATCTTCCGAGATGATATCAATTGCAGTTCCGGCTCGCTCGGACTTGAAGTTTGAGGTTGATCGTGGCGATAGTCGGCTTCAGATTGCTCCTTTCTTTCCTTCGTCTGACGCATTTTCTTATTGCCTCCGAGGGTTTTCTTTTCTTTTCGATGATCTCTTTCCTTTCCGCAAAGTACATTGGTTGTAGTCCGCCACAATCGCGGTCTGTCCAACCACCCACAACCACGCTGCACCACCGCGAACCGGAGAGAACAGATTCGCAAGCTGCATGTGAGGTGCAGGTTGCCAACCAATGTGGTGTTCCAATTGGTCTTGGACCTGCAGCTTGCGAGGGGCCTGCATCTAGACGGTCCCCAACACCTGTCTTTATCCTCTTTGTGTGAGGCTTCTCGATGCTCGACAGCTGCCGAAAAAGGCACAACGTTTCCAGGTGAAACATGGCTCCGAATGCTGCAGCACCCGACGCTCGAGCAGCAGTTGCAGATCCTTCCTGGGTCGGTGCTCGACGGCATCTTTTCGCAGCTAGCAAAATATGAGCTGTCACTGCTCGGCTCGTTTTAGCTTGTGATGGTGTTTTCCGAAGAGCACCGGACCACGTTGCACTCATCCTGCAACTCAAGCTTTAGCTTCCCCATCATCATGAGATGAGATCGAGTACGCAAGAAAGACCGAGCCGCCCGTCTGAAATTTAGAAGGCTAGCTAGGCGTCGCTAGAGGTAATTCGCTTGGCAAGTAAGGCTGATAGCACGGTCCAATGGTCCGCGACATGCGAAACCCTACTCAATAGCGCGAGGCTGGACATTAGCTCAGCAGACAAGGGGCTGTGTTGGGGACCTATGTACCTTGGCACTTCGACCTTCCGAGCAAATTTCCTCGCCTTCTCGGATCATCTTCTGTAGATGCGCAGATCTCTTCTTTCGTTCGGTTTCGAGCCGTGGTTCTCCGCTTGTGCCCAGCCGCGGATTCGTGCATCCTGACTTTGGACGGCCCCGCACCGAACATCAAACAGGCACTGCCATGAGTGTTTCCTGGCTCTCCCCAGTCCCCACGTCGGGGACAAGGTCAGGGCAAGGTTGGCGTAGTGCGTGCCTGATATTTTTCTCAACAAAAATCCTGGTATTCCTCGCAGAAGCAGCAGACTAGACCAGAACCAGCGCAAGAGCAACGAACAGTCTTCGTAACAGGTATCTTGCAGGTGCAACAAACTGAGGCACGCTATCCACTCTAACTTCCGCCAAGTACGAATATGGGCCCTCGCACTGACAACGCCTTCACGCCAAGTGTTCTTGGGGTGCGTACCTCTGTACTACTGCTAGTACGAATAGAGTTGCAAAGGTGTGTCGAAAATTCCTTCTTTTCTGGTCACCACCGGCTTCTTTCCTTCTTCGCTGCAACCCCCTCAGCCCCCTCTCGTAGATCCGGAGAGCCCCAAGCTCCATAATCTTCCGAGTGTTCTTAGATTCTCGGAATATCTCTCGCTTCCCTTGCCTGTCGAGGAAAGGAGGTCGCGTCCATGAAAGTGGCATTCGGGATTTCAAACCTCACCATGAGAATGAAGAGGCTTGGTCTCTTCATAAGCCGACGCACTGTTCAGAGGCATCTTCGTCCTGAAAAATCCTTCTCCAACCTTTACCCCGCTCCCTAGTTGTTAATTACCCACCAAACGTTGACATACGACCGTCGATAATTGGGGGGATCTTACCTCCCATGCCACATGGCTAGCTACGCAGGCACGGCAGGGCATGGGGATCAGATTGGCAGCGTCGAATGTCGTCGTGTGGGGTTCTTCCCGGGGCAAGTCGCAAGCACTAAACCCCCCTGGTAGAGTCGTGTTGAGCACAGACTTGAGTGTTGCATCACAACATTCCGGTTTCCTTGCCCCCCTTTTTCGGGCGGCGATACATCTCAGGATTGCAACGTCCGCAAGGTCGGCTTCGACTATGTCTTGCCAACCTCATTGAGCAATTTTAAGTTTCTTATGCCCGTGATTCTACGAGACAACTCCTTTTTATACAGCCACCATAAAATTACAAGGCTGGAGACTGAAAACCGGCACATCTGGAACCACCTGTTTCCACTACCTACCATGGTGAACCAAACTACAGTTAGACAACCGGCCTGTATCTGCATGCGAGAAATGTGGAGCGGTGTGCCCTTTCCTTGATAGACTCGCATTTGAACCAGGGAAGTCTGCGGCAACACGGTCGATTATGAATGCGCTTGAATCTGAAGGCCACGTGTACTACCACGTTGCCAACTTGCTTGGAACATATGAATCCAGAGTCGGTTCTCTTTGGGGACCTGGAAAATGCAGGATATAAACTGGCGCACTTGGAGGACAACCCCGTTTTTATTGTGGTGAATGTGATGAGTTAGGCGCTGCACGAGTCAGGCTGAAACGTTGAAATTGGGTTGTAGATGTAGGTGGCGACTCGTAGCTTAATGTTAGAAAGTTAGTTCCGTAACTTGATATCGTTCCAGTACGATGATATAGGGAAAAGGGACACTCATGCTTGCCTTCCGACATAGGATGTAGCGGATAAGGAGACGTGGACATCAAGTACCAAGAGAATTGTAGCCCCTACAAAGGTCCATTTCTCTTAGAAGAATAGGCGATCGAGACGCTTGCCTTCTTGCACATACTGCGTGGGGTCTCTTACGCCCGGCGTGAGGATAGAGCGCGATACTGTAGAATAGACCCAGGGCTGATGAGTGATATCACTTGAGAAAAAGTTTAGTTAGATGGTTCGTCCCGGCAACGACGCCCCAACAGCTCCCTTTTGAAGAGATGTCTCGCTGGACGCGACATAGGTTGGCCCGCCACCAATGATGACATCCATATCAAGAGAGATAAAGGAGTAAACTTCGACTCGCTATGGCTGCTAGTAAGGCGCTGTGTATTGTGTCTACTTGTATTATTCTGGAGCGTGCCATGCGTGCTTTGTCGATCTCGACCGGTTCAGCTGTGACTTCTTTCAGACTTCGCAACAATCGCTGGTTGAACGTATGCAACATTGACATTCTGTGCCGGAGTGCCCTAGATCTAAAGTACCAGCTCCAACCTATAGCTTGTTGCCAACTTGCCATAATGAAGCTCTTGTCTGGTTCAGAACGGGACACGACAACAGTAGAATCCTCCGTGAATAGTGGTGTCCAGAGAGACCTGCAAGCATCTCAAGTCGCTTTACTCTCTCGTGAGAGGATATCTGGGCCGTAACTCTTTCGCAGTTGCTGTGGCTGGCGGGTTCGAAATCGAGTCAATCACCATGTTGTTTCGCGAGGCGTAAGATGGGGAGAGACTAGTAGCTGAGTTCGTAGAGCGAAGTCTCTGACATGTCCCCGCTTGGCTCGATCTCATTTCCAGCTAGAAGCATCCTTCCCTCCATTGTGCGAGAGTCATCTATGATCGATCTTGCTTAGCAGTAGGACAAGGGAGCGCGCAGCAGTCTAGGCAGCCTGGGTTGTAATTCTAGGTTAAGACGGGCAAGCCACAGTAGCTAGCCATGAGCTTCCCATTTCTCCAACGGTATCTGGTTATGACGGATTCAGCCTCAATAGCTTCATTGTTGGCTCGATCCTAGTCCCGATTCCTTGGATCGGTCCGGTGGCGCGGTGGGCGAGCTAGATCCCGCTCGTCGATTGAGCCGCATATTAATGGCGTGGATATAAATAAGATGCTTCAAATTAGTCCATTTCACATGTGACGTTTGAATCTTGAAATTTGAAGCTTGGTAGCGGAGGTCTACAGTGAGGTATGGACTGATGGTATGGCTCAGGACAGCTAATTGCAATCTGCGTTTGATGTGCACAGCAAGTTTGGGTTTGATGACGAAAGGAAAGTTAGGATAAATAATCACCAGCAGCGGGACCTGATCCATTTCGGTGAAGTTTGAACAGACAGGGAGACCTTTGAGAGGTCAGCCGATTAGGATTGAACGGCAGTCTCCGCACGGCGTTGCTCGAGAGGGGTGAGGCGAGTGCGCGAGGTCAGATTCTGATTGTTTTTTTTATCTCTTCAGACCAACGACGGTGAGGGAGTGATATATGTCACGCGTCTAGCAGCCGCAGATCCGACCAGGTGACTGGTGAACCCGGGAAGATTCGCGTTTGGGCTTGTTTGAGTTAAGGTCAACGACGGGGAGGAAAGCCCAGCCGGGTTCGGAACTTCCCAAACGGAGAGCAAGCGCTTGCTGCCAGCCTTCCTCGACTCCAATTGCCTCGTGTTTCGCGATGTGTGGATATGGATCTGAGGCGTGCATGAAGATGAGCCCCCGAGGCGTAGCTCTGTTGAGACGATTGGCATCATCTTCGTGCCATCAAGCCCATCATTCCGAGACCAGAGCAACAACCCCGCGCAGCCCAACAGTTTTTGGGTCGACAAGGCTCTGTTTCCTTGGTCTTTCCGGAGAAAAGATTTAAATTGGCCTATGTCATGTGTCAGATTAGGACTACAACTACATTTTAGGGGATCACAGCTTACTCAGTCAGGTAGCTATCATGTTTTAGAGCAGTGACTATTGCATTGGATTGATCAGTCAACCATGCATTGTCACAGCTGTCAGAACCCAGTGTATGTTGTTGAGGACCTTCGTAATGGTGTCCCGTCAAATCGCTGCCATTGTGGTTTCTGGAGGATTAACGGCGAATCTGATCGACACCGAGCTGTGCATGTGAAGAGGTAGTACATCGAAGAAGAATTCGCAGAAATTTCTAGACGCTGAAAATAAACGCCGCCAAGACCAAATTTACGACGATGCCCCGGAGCCAAGGGCAAAGGCGCTGGTTAGTTACTGCGAACATTTAGCTTCGCCAGCATCGGAACGCACCAGCCTGCTCAGGGCGTTGCTCCAGTGCGTGATTTGGCTGATCGGCGGAGCAGGACACCTGCCAAGTTGCCTTTGGCTCGCTCGCCCCTCATTTGGAACCCTTGTCCGCCGTGCGCTACTCCATCGTTTCAGATTGTTAGGGCCGCTTTAAAAATATCGATTCCTGGCACCGAACGTGGGAGCCGCGAACGCCTCGCAATCTCCGACCTTGGAGGTAGCTGAGCTGGCATTGCATCGCAGTCGGTACCGAGTAGGACCGTGCTAGAACCAGGATCCCGTGCTTTGGTTTCCGTGCAGGAGTGGGGCAAACTGCTACATCGCCATACAGTGTATACTCATCGCACACCGTATCTTAAGGTCCCTCAACCGTCTGCACATTCCCTCAGACCTCTCAGCGTGGGTACTGCTATCGAAGTTGGATAATTCCCAACCAAGGGCTTGATCAAACATGATCAGAGAGTCAGATTCATTGATAGACGCGTCACGTGGCGCGCGGTAAGTGTAGTTTCTCATCTTCAAAGCTCACCTGTTTTGGGGATTGTGATGACGTTCAACTCAATAATATGTCCAGGGCGTCTAAACAGCTGTGAGATTCCCACTCGAAGATTGCATATGCGCTAGGAGGCTTTTTTCCCTTGATCGAAGATGCCCTTCGTCGGATCCTCGACACCAACTTTCTCGGTATGATCCCGGAGGTGAACGTTTCCAGGTATTCCGGGGTCAAGCATCAACAAATATAGTTCCGGGCAGATAGCCGAACAGGCCGAATGTTTCCAACAAATTGTGGACACCAATGCCGAACTCTAGCGGTGTAGGCAGACGTTAAACAGCCATCGAAGCTTCAGAAATTCTCAGCCTTTCCGCCCGCGACTTTAATTAGAAGCTGAAATTTGAAGACTGGCAAAGCGAGAAAGAGCCAGAGTTGGCCTGCCATCCACCCCGTAAGCTCCAGGCTCCAGACTTGCCCTTCGCTCTTCGCTTCGCAGTCTGTCAAATTCACAGCAGCTGTACGGAGGAGTAGGTCTGCATATGAGACGCGATTCTGCGTGTGTTGATGGAAGAAGACATTCCCGACTGCAGGTAAGACGGGATCTTAACTCGCATCAACTGGTCCCGGTTGCATTGGCGGCGTAGACATCGTCTCCTCTTTTCGATGGAAGACGCTACGAAATCACCCCAATCGCGACCGGCGAGCGGTGGTAGATGTCTTCGGTCGTTCCCGGCGGCTGTTCTGTCCATTGAGAACGTGTCCTGTGACTCCTGTCAGTCTCTGAGAGGTCACCAACGGTCCAACAGTTCCATGTTGCCGCTGGGCTTCGTCGCAAAGAGGCACGGTGCCAAGGATTTTCAATAAACACTGTGAAGCCATATTCACTGTGTACACACTGTATTTTACCCTCGCGATCATCATGTTAGCGCCCTCGAATCAATCGCCCTGCCACCTGATACTCGATACATTACGATACGTCAGGGGTCCTGATCGCCTATGTGAAGCCCTATTTGTGATATGTCGGCGAGCTCTCCGTTTCTGTAAACATCTTCAACTACAAACATGGAACGGCTTTCCCATCAAGTCTGTTGCCGTTCGATGTCGAGACTGCCAGTCCCACAGCGTTGCCTTTTTTTTGCCACCACAGGAAGACATGTGCAAGAAGACACAATTCAAAGGTGCATTGCAGCCAGGCATTATGTCCATAATGGAAGGCCAGAAGCTTAAAATTATCCCGTCCAAATTTCAAGGCGAGTTGCTCATTGGCTGGTTGTAGGCGCCAGCATGGGTAGCGCAGGGTCTATTAATAGCTGGGCGCATGTTTCGCAAACCTTGGACCAGTAGGAAGTCGAGTAACGAACGGTTCCCGTCCACTCCGCTTGAGGCGTCACGACCACCCCAGCCCTTTCACAGAGCGGGCCTGCGCCAGCTCCCGCATCCGCAGAGTACAGTGTCAGACTGGTACGAAGGTACCTCTGTACTTGGAGGTTGTCCAATTTTCGTAGGGATTCAATTGTGTGGCGGGTGGGCGGAAGTTTCTGAACCCCTGGTGGCGGTCGAGTCGTACTGTGCGAAATCCTTCGTTAGGCAGTCTCTTCTGCCACTGTGGTTGCTTTGCGGGTGCCCGTGACTCCCTCTGTCCTCCTCCTATCTGACACCCCTGTTGCTCCTCTCTGGTGCGCCCATCGGCCCCATCGCCCCCCCCCCATTCTGCCGCAATCCACTGTGGCCTTTGTGGATTGCCGCAGCGAAAGCAGCGCTGGAAAGGCAGCTGGGGATCCATTGGCGCTGCATCTGCATTGTGGGCCGCCGTGGTTCGGCAGAGTCCCCAATCACTTCAATCTTCCTCTTCTCTTCCGCTTCCATTGAATCTCGACCAGACAAAAAGACGACTTCGCCTACACTTTCTTCCACACCCTTTTTCTCAATAGCGCCTTCGCCGTGTCTCTTTCGATTCCTAGAGCACGGTTTTGTCCTAGCACCATCAATATTACCGCCATGTGTTGGTGACGGGCTGGAGTATTGAAAACCATTCCTTGCGTTTCGTTCTTGTTTTCTTCCGTTCTTCGTCCAAAACCCGACCTCCCGCGACTCGTCCCTCGAGAACCCTGCGACTTCCACGATCGTGGCCTTCCAGTCTTGGCTATAACGACGGCATTCGCAGACGCTCAACGAATCGAGTACTACTTTGTGGTGGAGTGTCGAGTCATCGAAGAAGAGAGGATAAAACGAGGAAACCCAGATTCGATACGACACAGGATTCAGCAGTGCTGTCCACGATACATTCACTGCGACCACGACGAGTACTTTTTTGGGGGGCATTCGATGCGAACTGGCGGTTGATGCTACGCTGCGTATCTGGGTTCTCGCGTTTAGCCAGTGACGGAACTTAATTCTATTCAGGTGAGCGACACTGAAGATTTGACTTTTCTAAAGCTGCGAGCTTGTGGTCTGGCTTCTGCTGTTTGCGCGACACCAACCGCGTGGACGAGCAGACTCCAGAAGGGATCAGACGGCGATGTGCGCCAATGTGTTCACGATGAGCTATCTGCTGACTTTTAACATAGTCTTCACAAAACATGCCGTCAGCAGCAGCAAGAAGATTGTACGAGGACCAAATACCGTCGTTCATGTCTGTATTTGATCTCGACGCAGAGACGATGGCAGATCGAGAGACAGTAACTGTTGTCGACCCGAAGCTCCTCGACGTGGAGGCCTCATGCGTGCCTCCGGCGCCTCTCACGAAACCTCCACCGCCGCCACAGCATCCGTCAGCTAGAGCAGTGCCCACCGATCCCACCCACAAACACCATGATAGCACATCCACACAAACTTCAGAGTCGGCCGATTCGTCTCCCACAACTACACTTTCCACGACTGATTCGTCACCTCTATCCGATCCATCACCGTCTTCTTCGCCAGATTCTCCCGTCAATTTGATACCTCTAGCGTCGTACCCCGCGTCAAGTTTTGGGCAATTGTCGCAGTTCCCCCCCCAACTGCCCCTGCCCCGACTGCCGCGACAAGAACAGCCCTCGCAATTGCCGCTGGCAATGTCAGCTTTGTCAGTAAACGACCCCTCCAATGCAGAAAGGCCCATGACATCGCCTTCGCCGAGGAAACCGCGAAATATGAAGGGTCTCTCGATACAACCCCCCTTCGCAGGGTCCGCTTCGAGCAACGTTCTCTCGGAGCCCGCCTCGCCGTCGGGAGCCTTCATCAAACCTAAAATGCCGCCAATGAAGAAGCGGCCAAGCCAGTTGAGTCTGAACACGAACACGTCGGACCTCGCAATGAGGAACATAACACTGGAGGTCCCCAGCTCGCCTGCAATGCCTCCGTTGCCTCCGATCCTTCAGAGGCGAGCCCTCAAGCACTCTGCGTCCACTCCCCACATGTTGTCCGGTCTAAAGTCGTCAACGTTTGGGCCTCCAGGCGGCATGGGATTCCCCAAGGTGCTAGAGCGAAACGAGTCGGGCCTGTCGGAGATGCTTCGGCCCACGAAGCTGAATATTGGACAGGGAATGGCCTCAGCTATTGCCGAGGAGGAGTCGCCGATTCGAATGCAGGTGGCCAGCCGGGGGGTGACAGATGTCGAGCATCTGAGGGACGAGACGGAAAACAACGAGGACCAAAAATCGCCAGGTTATCCGGAGGGCCCTATTGCAATTTACGACGACAATGTGTTCCTCTATCTGGAGCCAAATGCCGAGGAGGCGTCAAGGTTTGACCTAGTAATCAACGTCGCTCGCGAGGTTAAGAACCCATTCGTCGAGGCACAAGCGAAGGAAAACGAAAAGGCAGGATCCAAGATGCAGTTTCCGTTCCTCCCGCGACCAACACCAGCAGACGACAGTCCGATACCGGATACCGCCCTTACCGCTGCAAGCTTCCAAACGGCCTTCGAGTTCCCCCCAACAGAAGAGATGACGATAGAAACACCAACAACACCGAGGGCAGTGTTTCCGCCCAAAGAACCCGAGTACATCCACATGCTATGGGACCATAACACAGACATTGCGCCTGATCTAATGGGTCTTTGCGAGAAGGTTGAGAAGACCACCAAGGAGGGAAAGAAGGTTTTGATCCACTGTCAGCAAGGCGCCAGCCGATCGGCGAGTCTCATCATTGCCTACGGCCTCTACCGCAACCCTGAGCTTTCCGTCAACGACGCATATTACAGAGCGCAAGAGAAAAGCAAGTGGATTAGCCCTAACATGAAGCTCATGTACTGCCTGCAAGATTTCCAAAAGGAACTGCAGAAGAAAAAGCTTACTCCTGCGTCGGGGTACCGACCACGCACGGGCCGAAGCCCTACCAAGCACCGACTGACTCTCTCGGCCGACGCAATCGATATCGGGCCAAAGGAGCCTCTGACGGCACCGATTCTAAGTGAAGAGGACGAGGCTGGGCGGACTAGAGACTGCAACAGCCCCATGCGGCCACGAGGGGCATCCACGCCTGGAACAGGGCCGATCTCTCCTGGTCCTTCATCCGCGCCCTCGAGCTTTTCTTGGGCAGAGGCGGAAGATGAGAAGGATCCGGGCAAACCCGGTCGCTTCAACCTTGGCTCTACCACCCTAGGCCGCAAAATACCTGAAACGGAGTCGTCACCGGACCAGGCATCGAAGCCAGTCAATTTTTCTCGGCCTCCGCCAACACCAGGCTTCCCAGGGGGGTTTGCACCAAGAAGCTTCGACTCGCCCTCCGGCTTTGGCTTCTCGAGCCTGTCATTTGGACATTCCATGGATATGGCGCTGAGGGAACGGCCAAAGTCTAGGATATTAGCACTACCTGGATCCTTCCCCGACACACCCATCGAGCGAACAATCGAGCTGCCAGCACCGAGGCCCGTGGAGAGGGTAAAGGAGAGGGTTATAACCATTCCTGGGTCCTTTCCCGACGACTCGGCTCTCCTGTCCCCACGCGTTGAAGCTATGATGAATCATCCTCTGCGGGAAAAACCGTCATCATCGGACCTGGGAGGAATGCAATTTGTCGAATCCCCACCAACCCCCACCCAGGGCCTCTTCTCACCCAGGATGGATACCTTTAACAAAGATTCCATCTTCAATTTTGGACGACCGACCCAAGTCGCCGATCCACGAAGTCCACCTACCCAGGGCGAAATGCCCATCGTGCGTTCCATCGACGAATTGATATAATGCAGTCCCGCTATTCCGCACGGAGGCGGACTGTTTTGGGGGCATTGCGTCGCTACGCCGGACGTGGCATTGAAGCAAGCGACGCAACACCCGCCGGCGATGCATGATTACATTGTATCTTGTGCATGGCATTTTCTGGCGTTGAAAACGGCTTTACAGCATTACCGAGCGGTCATCGGGATGGCAATGGTCTCCGCAGCTCGATTATGACCCGAATAGTGGCATTCCGTACTTTCTGGCAACCCGCACTCGCCTTTCTTTCTCCTCGGAGGAATCCTTCAGCTTTGTCTCTTCGCGCAGGCCCTTGTTATATAGCAACCCAGGCCAAATCCTTAGGCCTGCAACCCAACTTCCCTATGTCTCGATCGACCTACTCTCACTACGATGACGAAACGCGATCACCACACTCTAAACTTTCCTTGCGTCTACGAATCAGTGCGCCAGGGGTGCAATGTTCCCCGTGTCTATAATATCAACCGACAATCCTTTTGTTTTCTGTTCTTTTCTTCTAGTTTTTTTGGTTTGGATTTCATTCATGACGAGCTTAGCCTTTTGTTGCCACGACTGCTATAACGTCGTAATTACAAATGTGTAATACTAGGATATCAAGGGCCCAGACTTAGCAAGGAGACTTTCGAGGAAACTATGGCGGGGAGTATTCATCTCTCAAAGGGACGAACCATGGAGGTCGGAAAGGGCGTCGGAGGCAGCGCTTGTATGCTCTCATGTAAATGTACATGGATGATGAAGGAAACGGTGATGACGAGGAATAAAAGAGTATTTTTATGCCACTATTAGGTGCATTCCGGCTTACCCTGTGCTGCTATTTTTGTTTGTCCTTTTGGCTCGTGATGGTTGTACATTGTCTCAGTGTGAGGTCTCTAGCTCCTACCTGTGATCTGTTGCTTCAACTATGAGCCAAAATCGTCCACAAGTGTCCTTACCAGGTGGCTCCAATGATACCGACACAGCGAATCCAGCTGCGGCCTGAAGAGAAAAGCCACGTCTGGAGCTCGAGTGTGTTTAGCGCTCTGGTGCTCTGCCTATACCAATCTTGGGTATTCCAAGCAAAAGAAAACGGTCACACCAGAGAGTAGCTCGAGAGCAACTAGCAGCAAGCTATTAAAAAATGAAGCGAGAACCTGATGGGTGGTCCTTGAAGGGCTCGAACCGTTGACATTGGCTGCCACAGCAGAGCCACGCTCTGATAACCAACTAAGCTAGTAGACCTGCTATCAAGGGTGAAGTGACGCGATCCGCCACATCAATGGTTGAATTGTGGAGAGGCATTGCAGGAAGTCTTCCGTTAGGGAGCTAAAGTGGGTGATGAACCTCATCCCACCGCGTTCTCAGACACCAGGTAATGGGCCATTACACGACGCTCGTCGAAAGTCAGGCCCCCTCAGAGGTCGGCTTGTTATTTTAGAATAGATTTACATCTCTATAAATCATCTCTATACCCTCCACAATATAATGGGCATATCCGCTCTTCCACCACCTTGCTCGCCTTCTCTATTCTGCTACCGAGTCTTAAGCGTTGTCTCCGCCTTCTTAGCTGCCTCCTTCGCCATCTTCTCCTGACGCGCAATATGCGCCTCAACGCCAAGGGCGCCAAATACGAGGGCGACGGCGAAGTACTGTGTCTGCGATAGGCGATGTCCAAATGCGAAGACTGAGAGGATCATGGTGAACATTTTGCGGGTGACGGTGACTGTCACGAGAAGGACAGATGAGAAGGTCGCGAGGGTGTAGACTTTCCGTGCATGTTAGCATGTATGGGTAAGGAGAGAAGGAAAGAAAGAAGAGGGGGGGGGGGCTTACAGATGAAGACCTGCCCAACAGCTCCACACGCCGCAAACCCGAGAACATCAGTCCAGACAGATGGATGTCTAGCCATAAACGCCAATGCACTCGTCAATTCACCTGCACTCCCCGCAATATCCATCCCCAGATACTCGCCCAACCCCGTGTGCACCAACCAGGGGCTGAGAATCAGATATCCTGCCGTGACGATCGTGCCCATGACGTTGTTCGCTACCATCATCTGCGGCCCGGTGTAGGGACGAAACGACGAGAAGATGTAATCCTGCGTCGTGTTGGTGAGCCCATCAAACAGCAGGTTGATGCCGAGTAGCAACAAACCCCATGGCAGGTTCCTATCCTCATCCGCGGTAAGTTTCCTGCTCTTGCCCTTGCCGCTATGCAGCGTAAAGACAGCCACGCCCGTCGTCACGGTCGCGACGACGAGAATCTTGTAGAGAGGATAGCGCTTCCGGTAGATGACGAAGTGCAAAAACATGACAGGCAGGAGCTTGCAGCTTTTGGCGAGCAGGAATGTTATATAATCGATGTGTGCGAGGGACGCATAGCCAAATGGGCTGGCAAGCGACGACGTGACGGCTACGAGGGCTAGGGGTGCGAGGATGCGCCGGCTCGGGATCGGGGGTGGCAGCGATTTTCCCTTGCCCTTGGATAGGATAAGGTAGACCAGGCCAGTGGTTGCGGCAAACGCTGACTGGATCGTGTTGAGGAAGACGGGGAACTTGAAGTGCTCGGGCTTCGAGGCCGGTCCGTAGGCTGTTGTTGTGAGCTTTTCTTGGAGGAGACCCCAGGTTAAACTGATTCCGGTCCAGTGGGTTAGCCAACAGCGCTTCCGAGTGGGCTAGCGTCCTGGAGGGTTTTCAATTGAAGCTTACAAGCTGGCGTAGATCCCTCCAACAGCGATGAGGAGCTGCAGTGCTCCCGGTCCGCTCCCCTCGAGTGCTTTCGCAGCCTTAATGACGCCAAGTGACGGCGTAGATGCCTTCCTGTCCATGGCGTTGTGAGTAAAGTACTCGGATGACGCCTCCCTCCGAATAGGAGTCGCCTGTTTTGTCCTTGCCATGATTCCTTTCCCAACTTCTTGTAAACGCGCTTGCTCTTTCTCGTCTCTGATCAATGCCGTCCAATGCTGACGTCGGTTTATCTCCAAAATTTGATCGCGAAGGCGCAGGACGGTTCAGGGAAAAGGAAAAGGTGCGGTCAGCGATCGCCTGGGAATTCGGTAGATTGGTAGATAAACAGTCTTCAATGGAAAACTGAGGAAAAAATCAAGAAAAATATAAGAAAGTTCTTATTTATACAAGTCGAAAGCGAGAAGGCGAGGAACACAACGTCAGAATATAGTGGGCGAATGGTCTCCAGATGTCCCGACCCTTTGCGCGAGGCTCTGGAAAATTTCCCTCTAGTTGACAGGTTGGCTTGATCGCCGTAGTATGGAGAGTACCAGCGAACAGCCCTCCAATAAAACCCCGCGATTGGACTTCCGCACCCTCAGCCGCTGAGGCTCGGGCCCCCCTCCCGCATGGGAAGGCGCGGGCGGCGGTAAAGAATTAGGGCTAGATTGTTAAGGAGAATAAGAAGGAGAGAATTGATGGTAATAGAAATAGAAATAGAAATAGAAAACAGGGATAAAAGAAAGAACCTAAGAAGAACGAAAATTGAGGGGAAATGGAGAAAAGGTGGAAGAGCAATCTAACAAAATAGGGCAGACGGACAGGTAGTTTGTTGGGTCTGCCATCAGTCTTCAATTCTGAATCGCCTGGGTACCTTCGTATGAACCTCGGACATCCAACTTACTCGCTCGGTTATTTGAACATACATCTTCTCGCGCGACACAGAACATCCGCATTGTCCATGTCCGTCATCGTTTCTTGAATAACCAGAATCCCCGCCGAGTTTCTTCAAGATGAGTCAATCACAGCCGACAAACCTCATGGGTAGGGGTTGCAGAATCACACACGAAGACATATGCTGACCTCGCCCGCCAGAACACCACAATCGCCTGATAGCAGAGGTTCTATCCCGGGTGAGCAAGCTGGTGGCCGCCGCTACTGAGCCAGCGACCTCAGGTCTAGAAAGAGCTACGGATGTCGCAGCCATGGGCAGCTCTCGGTTGCAAATGCAGCTTGAGCAAGAAGCTCTCGTACGTCGTGTTGTGTTTCGTCCCCCCTTTATTTTCTCTCTCTCATCTTTCTTTGTCTTTCCTTTCCTTCTCGCTCCTTGCTTCTATCTTCTTCGATTGATTGTTTTCTTTATCGTATCGTCCTTCAAATATGCACTGTTTTGACCGGTCATCTTCGCCATGCGCCAAACAACCGAGAACTTATGTTCATGACTGCAGATTACGGCTGTAAAGAGCCTCCTTACTCTCTCTCGGCGAATCAAGGAACTCTGGGTCTTCGGTCCTGCTGGAGCCTCCGGAACGGTGGCCGGGACAGAAGCAGAGGCTGGACGCGATGCTTCTTCGGTGGCTTCCCCGGCGGCAGGGCCTTCCCTTTCGCAGATTAACAATGACATCGAGCAAGTCGCCCGTCTCATCGGAGCCCTCGAAGAGGGCAAAGCAGCCGACCTGGCGGGGCAGAGCGGCGGCGCGTGGCGAAAAGAGATTGCAGCAGCCGCGAACTCCATGGCTGCTGCGGTGTCCTCTCTGCCGTCTTCGTCTTCAGTTGGCCCTTCGGGTTCAGGAGGCGGCGGAGATCATCAACCCGGTGGCAGCGTAGCGGTGCCATAGCAGAAAGCACAAGCTATTCGCCAGATAACCTTAGCTAACCAACATCACCGGCGAAACGAATGAGTTCGACCCAACCCAGCAATGCCAGTTTGTTGGCGAAAGCCAGCCTACCGTGCTCACCCGGAGCACCACGATGACAACAGATCAACAGAAGCAATAGCATTGGAA
>Ga0247774_1000066_pt1 | contig 47426 bp, 47 predicted proteins | sample UWRJL001104B6_FD_179933 | JGI IMG/M metagenome (GOLD analysis project Ga0247774, IMG submission 179933) | Plant litter microbial communities from Arlington Agricultural Research Station in Wisconsin, United States - UWRJ-L001-104B-6 | ecosystem: Environmental > Terrestrial > Plant litter >...
AGGACGACGAAGTCGCCGAGCCGCTCGGAGTGGCCGAGCTTGCGGATCACGCCGTCGTTGACGGCGACCACCGGCGCGCCCGGCTCGCTGAAGATGTTGATCCCGCGCGGGGTCGGCGAGGAGGAGATGACTTCGGCGGCGTTGCCGTAGTCGACGCTCTCGCCGTTCTTCAGCGCCTCGCGGGCGGCGATGTCGTCGGCGTAGCGGGCGTCGGCGGCGATCGGGAAGTGGGCGCCTTCGGTGAGGCCGGTGAGGGAGCCGACCAGGTCGGAGGGGAGGCGGCCGTAGGCGCGGGCGTAGAGCAGCACCTCCTGCACGTACCAGTCGGCGTGGTTGTAGGCGAAGATCGCCTGGTAGAGGTCCTCGTGGGCGCCGGCGAGCTTCAGGTAGTGGGCCGCGGCGCAGATCGCGTCGACCGGGTTGTAGGGGTCCTGGCGGCCGTCGCCGTTGGCGTCGAGCCCGAAGGCTTCCCAGCTCGAGGGCAGGAACTGCATCCAGCCGACGGCGCCGGCGCTGGAGACGTTGAGGTTGGTGCCGAAGCCGGTCTCGATTTTGTTGATCGAGGCCAGGACCTCCCAGGGGACGCCGTATTCGGTCCCGCAGGCCTGGTAGATCGGCAGCAGGAAGGGGGGGATTTCGAACGAGTCGATGATGAAGTTCGGGACCCCGATCGGCGCCGGCCCGAAGGGGGCGATCGTCGTCGTCGGGTTGGCGCCGGTGGGGGAGCCGCCGGCCGAGTACTGGGAGCCGCCGTCCGCCCCCTTCGGCAGTGGCTGGTCGCCGCCGCCGTTGGCCCCCGGGGCGTTGACGCCGCCGCTGTTGCCGTTGCCGCCGCTGGCGTCGCCGAGGGCGTCGTTGCGGGTGACGCCGCCGTCGCCGGCCGCGCCGCCGCCGTCGATGCCGGTGCCCTGCTCGACGCCCGGCTTCTTGCCGGGGCCGGGGGAGGGGGTGGGCGCGGGAGCGGGGACCGGTGCGCCCGCCGCTTCTTTCGGCTGGGTCGGGGCGGGTGCCGAGGGCGCCTCGCTGGAGTCCTCGGGCGCTTCGCAGTCGGCGTCGTCGAGGTCGGTGAGGCCGTCGCCGTCGTCGTCGACCCCGTTGCCGCAGGCGGGCGCCTGCAGCGAGGGGATCGCCGTGGTCGTGGTGGCGGAGGGATCGAGCGCGGAGCTCGGCGAGAGGGTGTCGGCGCCGGCCAGGGCGGAGCCCAGAGCCGTGACCAGCAAGAAGCTGGCGAAGGCGACGGTCAGTGCGAACTTGGTTTTCATCCCTAAGCGTCCCTGCCCACGCTCGGATACCCCTCCCTGGGCAAGTGGTTGGAAGCTACCCACTAGTACGTGCGTCCGCAACGAAAGCCGGCGCTCCCAACATGTCCTTAATCAATGGTCGAAACATCGCTGTAACGGGAGATTTTCAACCGCGCCGGATGCGCTCGTTAAGCTGCTGTGACTTGACGGTCGAGGATTACGAGCAGGACGGGCTGCGAGCGCGGGCCGAGCAGGCGCTCGGTGAGCTGGCGCAGGCCCTGATCGACAACCCCACCCTCCACGACGCGGTCACCGCTGCCCTGGGCGCGCGGGAGAAGGCGATCGAGGCCCAGCAGGCGGCGATGAGCGCCCTCAACCTCCCCTCCGCGACCGACGTCGAACGGCTGGAGCGGCGCCTGCGCTCCTTCTCGCAGCGGCTCGAGGACGTCGAGGTGGCGATCGACGACCTCAGTCGCGAGCTGGGAGCGCTGCGGCGGGAAAAAGCGAAAAAAGCCTCGGGCGAGGCTAAGCCTAACCCTCAACCTTAGGCTGAGAGTACGGTCGCGGCGGCAGCTCCGGCTCGTTTCGCCGCCGCCTCCAGCTCCTCGTCGCGGAGCTGGCCGGAGTCGCTTCGCTCGGTAGCGATCAGGATCGCCGCCACCGCCACCCCGTGATCCGTGGCGCTGGCCAGCAGGGCGGCGGTCTGCATGTCGGCCGCGTCCGCCAGGACCGACGGCCGGTCCCGCTCGGGCCGGTGCAGGCTGTCGAGGCTGACGGCAACTCCTCGCTGGACCCCGCCGAGGGTCCGCCCGAGCGCCTCGGTCAGGTCCTGGTCCGGGGTTGCCGCGAGTCCAGCCGGGGTGCGCGCCTCGGACACGAGCAGCAGATCGCCGAGCTCGAGGTCGCCCAGCGAGGCGCAGGTGCCGATCCTGATCGCCCGCCGCAGGCCCAGCTCGGCCAGGTCGGCGAGGACGACGGAGGCGCTGGGGCCGCCCATCCCGGTCGACTGGATCGTCAGCTCGCCACCCGCCTCGGCCGCTCCCGTGTAGCCCCACAGGCCCCGCGCGTGGTTGCTCATCTTCGGCTGCTCGAGCAGCTCCTGGGCCAGCATCAGCGCCCGGCCGGGGTCGCCGACCAGGATCGCGTCAGGGGCGATCGGGGCGGTGGGTCGCAGTCGCGCCGGCATCTTCGCTGCCGACCCTAGCCGCCCAGGCACGGCGCCGACATCGGGGAGAAACGGGTGCCGCCGAATTTGCTCCAGCCGTCCAAAGACCCGCTCCAGCCCCGTCCATAGCTTGGGGGCCAGTTGTCCAAACGCGACCGGCGGGGCTGTGAACCCCGGCGGGCTAGGAGGAAATTGGAATGAAAAGGAGGCTGATGATCGCCGGGCCAGTGGCCGCGGTCGCCTCGCTGGTGTTGCCCGGCGTCGCCTTCGGCGCCGAAGCGCCGGCGGTCTTGGAAACCCCGGAGGCCAGCATCAACGCGATGTGGGTGATCGTGGCGGCGGTGCTGGTGATGTTCATGCAGGCCGGCTTCCTGCTCTTGGAGGTCGGGTTCTCCCGCGCCAAGAACGCGGGCGCCGGCGTCGCCAAGGTGCTGGTGAACTTCTCGATCGCCGCCCTTTGTTACTGGGCCTGCGGCTTCGCGCTCGCCTTCGGCGGCCTCGGTGAGATCGCCGGCACGCACGGCTTCTTCCTCGACGTCGGGTCCTCGGTCGAACAGGCCGGGGCGAGCATCCCCTTCGTCGAAACGTATTCGATCAGCCCCGCAGCCTTCATGTTCTTCCAGTTCGTGTTCTGCGCGGTCTCGCTGGCGATCGTCTGGGGCGCGACCCTGGAGCGGATCAAGTTCGCCGCTTACGTGATCTACGCGATCATCTTCAGCGCCGTCCTCTACCCGATCCTCAGCCACTGGATCTTCGGCGGTGGCTGGTTGCAGGTGAACGTCGGGATGCAGGACTTCGCCGGTTCCACGGTGGTCCACCTGATCGGTGCGACCGGTGCCTTCGCGGCCCTGCTGCTGCTCGGCCCGCGGATCGGCAAGTACACGAAAGACGGCAAGCCGCGGGCGATCCCGGGGCACTCGATGCCGCTGGTCGGCCTCGGCGTCCTCATCCTCTGGCTCGGCTGGTTCGGGTTCAACCCGGGCTCGTCCCTGGGGGCGATCGGCGGTCGCTTCGCCGAAGTCGTCGTCGTCACCAACCTGGCCGCCGCCGCCGGTGTGGTCGCTGCCGTGACCATGATGTGGGCGAAAACGAAAACGATCGACATCGGCATGGCCGGCAACGGTGCGATCGCCGGTCTCGTCGCGATCACCGCTCCCTCGGGCTACGTCGAGTACTGGGCGGCCCCGATCATCGGTGCGATCGGCGGCGTCATCGTCGTCCTCGGCGTGCTGGCGATCGAGAAGATCATCGACGACCCGGTCGGCGCCACCTCGGCCCACGGCCTCGCCGGTATCTGGGGCACGCTCTCGTGCGGGATCTTCACCTCCCCGCGCCTGGCGGAACTGAACGAAGTCGGGGATCCGGGCCTCTGGTACAGCGGCTCGTTCCACCAGCTCGGCGCCCAGGCGCTCGGCGTCGCGGTCGCCTTCGCCTGCGTCTTCGTCGTCTCCTACGCGATCTTCTTCCTGATCAAGAAGACGATCGGTCTGCGGGTGACGCCGGAGGAAGAGGACGCCGGCCTCGACATCTCCGAGCACGGGATGTACGGGTACCCCGAGCAGTTCATCCCCCAGCCCGAGTACTCCACGGGTGCGGTCTACGGCGGGGCGGAGCGAGCTGCTCCAGCTCCGGCGCCGGCGGTCAGCACCCCGATGACCAGCGAGTCCTAGGAGGGATGAGCGCATGAAAAAGATAGAGGCGTACATCCGCCACGAGGCGTTCGAGCCGATCCGGACCGAGTTGCTCGACAAGGGGTTCCCGTCCCTGTCGATCCTCGAGGCCAAGGGCTCGGGTCGCCAGAAGGGCATCGTCGAGCGTTACCGCGGCTCGACCCTCACCGTCAACGTCCGGCCGAAGATCAAGCTGGAGGTCGTGGTCGAGGACAAAGACAAAGACGTCGTCGTCGAGACGATCCTCAAGCACGCCCGCACGGGTGAGGTCGGCGACGGAAAGATCTTCGTGCTGCCGGTGGAGGAGGCGATCCGCATCCGCACCGGCGAGGACGGCCAGTCCGTTCTCCAGCTGCACGAGGAGTCGGAGATTCCCACCTAACCCCCGAGTCTCTCCGACATATCCCCAGGACAAAGAGCCAGCGGGGCGGCCTCCGGGTCGCCCCGCTTGTTTTTGGGGCGGTTGGAGGGGGCGGGGTGCCTCCTCTTCCGACACGCAGTAGGGGACGACTCAGGTTTGGCGGTTTTAAAGAGCTGTCGCATCCGGCAGACCTGGGTTCCGTGGTTCTTTTCGGACGGAATAGGTCCAAAAGGAACCACGGAACGAGTAGATCCTGGCGAAGGTTGAAGTCGTGGTTCCTTACGGACGCGATTCGTCCATAAGGAACCACAGAACGCTTGAGCCCCACCGGCGCGCCCCTCTCACCGGCAACCTGGCTAGCCTCGCCCCATGGCCGATGAACGGATTTCGCTCAACGAGGCCGCGCGGCGGTCGGGAGTTTCCTCCAGCACGCTGAAACGGTGGGCCGCGGAAAAGATCGTCCCGGTTCGCAAGGGTCGCTGGACCGTGGCGGCGGCGGCGCAGGCGCGGGTGGTGGCGCGGATGCGGGAGCGCGGCTACTCGCTGGAGGACCTGAAGGAGGCTGGAAAAGAGGGGCGGCTCGCCTTCGGCTTCACCGAAGAGCTCTTCGCCGGCTCGCAGGAGACCTACTCGATCGAGCAGGCGGCGGCGCAGACGGGCCTGGAGCCGGAACTGGTCGAGCGCATCCTCGTCATCCTCGGCACCCCGAAGGGGCAGCGCGAGCTCAGCCACGAGGACCTGGCGGCGCTGCACCACTGCGCGCGGGTGCTCGACGCCGGGTTCCCGCTCGTCGCCTTCCTCCAGCTGGTCCGCGTCTACGCGCAGTCGATGCGGCGGATCGCCGACGCCGAGGTGCGGCTCTTCCACCTCTACGTCCACGAACCGCTGATCCGCGACGCGGTGCCGGAGCTGGAAATGGCCGAGGAGATGGGCGAACTCGCCGCCGACATCCTGCCGCTGGCGGCGCCGCTGACCCAGTACCTGCACCAGCGCTACCTGCGCTTCTTCGTCGAGCAGGACGTGGTCGGCCACATGGAGGCGGACTCGGCGATGGACACGGCCGAAATCGAGCTCGGCCACGTCCACGTCACCCTCTGCTTCATCGACCTCACCGGGTTCACCCGCTACACCGAGGAGGAGGGGGACATCGAGGCGCTCGACGTGGTCGAGAACTTCGTCGTCAACGTCGAATCGACCCTGCCCCGCGAGGCGACGATCGTGAAGACGATCGGCGACGAGGTGATGGTCGTCTCCCCGGACCCCGCCTCGCTGATCGAGTGGGCGGTCGACTTCCTCTCCCGCTTCCCGCAGCGCCCGCAGCCGCGGGTCGGGATCCACTACGGCGACGCCGTCTACCGCGACGGCGACTACTTCGGCAGCCAGGTCAACCTCGTCCACCGCGTCGTCAACCGGGCCCTGGCCGGCGAGGTGCTGGTCACCGACTCCGTCTGCGAAGCGATCGCCGCCAGCGAAACCCTCCGCTTCGAGCCGATCGGCGAGGTCAGCCTCAAGGGGTTCCCGACCCCGACCGAGCTCTTCGTCGTCCGTGCCGCATGATCGGCGACGAGCTGCTGGAGCGGGTGGAGGCCGGGGGCTTGATCGCCGGACCGGAGGGATTGGTCGTGATGGTCTCCGGGGGGCGGGACTCGGTCTGCGCCCTCGACCTGGCGGTGCGGGCGCGCGGTGCGGGCGCGGTGCAGGCGCTCCACGTCAATTACGGGTTGCGCGAGGAGGCCGAGGGTGACGAGCGCCACTGCGCCGAGCTCTGCCGGCGGCTGGGGGTGGAGCTCGCGGTCGAGCGGCCGCGGCGATCGGAGGGGCTCGGGAACCTGCAGGCCTGGGCGCGCGAGCAGCGCTACGCCGCCGCGGCGCGGCTGGCGGAGCCCGGGGGGGCGACGGTCGTCACCGGCCACACCGCCGACGACCAGGTGGAGACGATCCTCTACCGGCTCGCCTCCTCGCCCAGCCGGCGGGCGCTGCTCGGCATGCGCCCCAGGGACGGGCGCCTCGCCCGCCCCCTGCTGGGCACCACCCGCGCCGAGACGACCGCCTACTGCGAAGAGCGGGGCCTCGAGTGGCGCGACGACGCCAGCAACGAGGAGGGCGACTACAGGCGCAACCTCCTGCGGCGGGGGCTGATCCCGGAGCTGGCGAAGATCCACCCGGCGGCGAGGGAGAACGTGCTGCGGACGGCGGCGCTGCTGCGCGAGGAGGCGGAGCTGCTCGACGCGCTCGTCGACGCCGAGCTGGAGGGGGGTGGGGGGACGATCTCCCGGGAGCGCTTCGCCGCGCTGCACCCGGCGCTGCGCCGCCTGGTCCTGCAGCGGCTCGCCGACGAGGCCGCCGGACGACCCGTCGCCGGCGCCGCCCGCTTCGCCGAGCAGGTCGCGGGCCTGACCCGCGGCGGCTCCAGGCTCGATCTCGGCGGCGGTATCCAAGCCGTGGTTGAAAACGGATTCCTCCGCGCCGAGCGCCCGTAGCCGCTCTATATCTAGACTGCGCGCCGTGTCGGATCCCGCGATCGGCGAGACCCTCGTCGCCAGAGAGGACCTGCAGCGCCGCATCGCCGAGCTGGGGGCGGAGATCAGCCGCGACTACGCCGGGCGGGAGCTGATCCTGGTCGGGGTGCTGAAGGGCGCCGTCCTCTTCCTCGCCGACCTGATGCGCCACATCGACGTCCCCTGCGAGATCGACTTCATGGCGGTCTCCAGCTACGGCTCGCAGACCGACTCCTCCGGGGTCGTGCGGATCCTCAAGGACCTCGACGCGCCGATCAAGGACCGCCACGTGCTGATCGTCGAGGACATCATCGACTCCGGCCTCACGCTCCAGTACCTGATGCGCAACCTCAACGCCCGCGAACCCGCTTCGCTGCGGGCCTGCGCGCTGCTGACCAAGCCGGATCGGCTGCGTGTCGACCTCTCCCCCCACTACGTCGGGTTCGAGATTCCAAACCGGTTCGCGATCGGCTACGGCCTCGACCACGCCCAGAAGTACCGAAACCTGGATTTCGTCGCCGCACTGACCGAGTAACGCGGAAAATCCGCCCTGGTACGCTGATTCTCACTCTTGAGGCGGTTTTTCAAAAGCGCGGCGTTTCCAATCCTGCTCGTCGTCATTCTGGCGTTCATCGCCCAGAAAGTGATCAGCGGTGGCGACGGGACCGAATCCCCTGCCTACAACGAGCTGGTCAACCCCCAGAGCGGGCTGATCGCCAAAGAGAAAATCGAAGAAGTTGACGTCAACACCAAGGACAACACGATCGACGTCAAGCGCACCAACGGGGAAAACTTCTCGATGGGCTATCCGCCGGATGGCGAAGAAAGCCTCGTCAACCTGCTGGACAAATACGAAGTCAAGACCGACGTCCACGGTTCCGGCAGCTCCGGGCTGCTCTCGCTGCTGACGCTGGTCCTGCCCTTCGTCCTCTTCTTCGGCTTCTGGATCTTCCTGATGAACCAGATGCAGGGCGGCGGCTCGCGGGTGATGAACTTCGGCAAATCGAAAGCGAAGCGGATGTCGGTGGACGCGCCGAAAATCACCTTCCGCGACGTCGCCGGCGTTGACGAGGCGGTGCAGGAGCTCGAGGAGATCAAGGAATTCCTCGAGAACCCGAAGAAGTTCCAGGCGCTCGGGGCGCGGATCCCGAAGGGCGTCCTCCTCTACGGACCGCCCGGCACCGGCAAGACCCTGCTCGCCCGCGCCGTCGCCGGCGAGGCGGGGGTGCCGTTCTTCTCGATCTCCGGCTCGGACTTCGTCGAGATGTTCGTCGGCGTCGGCGCCAGCCGCGTCCGCGACCTCTTCGAGCAGGCGAAGCAGAACTCGCCCTGCATCATCTTCATGGACGAGATCGACGCCGTCGGCCGCCACCGCGGCGCCGGCATGGGCGGCGGTCACGACGAGCGCGAGCAGACCCTGAACCAGCTCCTCGTCGAGATGGACGGCTTCGAAATGAAGGACAACATCATCCTCATCGCCGCCACCAACCGCCCTGACATCCTCGACCCGGCGCTGCTGCGGCCAGGCCGCTTCGACCGCCAGGTCGTCGTCGACCGCCCCGACCGCAAGGGCCGCAAGAAGATCCTCGAGGTCCACACCCGCGGCAAGCCGTTGGGGCGCGAAATCGACCTCGACACCCTCGCCGGCCAGACCCCCGGCTTCACCGGCGCCGACCTCGCCAACCTGATCAACGAGGCGGCCCTGCTGACCGCCCGCTCGGGCAGCCGCGAGATCACGATGAAGGAGCTCGAGGAGGGGATCATGCGGGTGATCGCAGGCCCCGAGAAGAAGACCCGGGTGATGAGCGAGAAGGAGCGGCTCGTCACCGCCTACCACGAGGTCGGCCACGCGATCGTCGGCCAGCTGCTCGAGCACACCGACCCCGTCCACAAGATCTCGATCATCAGCCGCGGCCAGGCGCTCGGCTACACGATCAGCCTGCCCACCGAGGACAAGTTCCTGACCACGCGGGCCGAGCTGACCGACACGATGGCGATGACCCTGGGCGGTCGCGCCGCCGAGGAGATCGTCTTCGGCGAGATCACCACCGGCGCCTCCAACGACCTCGAAAAGGTGACCGAGACGGCGAAGCAGATGGTGATGCGGTTCGGGATGTCCGAGCGCCTCGGCCCCCGCGTCTTCGGCCACGACCGCGGCCAGCCCTTCCTCGGTCGCGAGTTCAGCGCCGAGCCCGACTACTCCGACGAGATCGCCCGCGAGATCGACGACGAGATCCGCCGCATCGTCGAGGGCGCCCATCAGACCGCGAAGAACCTGCTCAACGAGCAGCGCGACCAGCTCGAGCGGATCTCGAAGCTGCTGCTGGAGCGGGAGACGATCGACGCCAAGGAGTTCGTCGCCCTGCTCGAAGGCAAGCCGGCGGAGGAGGTCTTCACCGACGACGAAGAGCGCCCGGCGAAGCCGGCCGAGCCGACGCCCGAGCCGGAAAAGGCCGCCCGCGAGGGCGCCCGGCCGAATCCGCGCCCCCGCCCCGGGTTCGCCGGCGGCGACGCCTCTTAAGCGAAGCTCGCCCATGACCAAATTGATGGGGGTGGTCAACGTGACCCCCGACTCGTTCTCCGACGGCGGGCTCTACCTCGACCCCGAGGCGGCGATCGCGCACGGGCGCGAGCTGGCCGGGGCAGGGGCGGCGATCCTCGACGTCGGCGGCGAATCGACCCGGCCGGGGGCCGAGGGCGTCCCCGCGGAGGAGGAGCTGCGGCGAGTCGTCCCGGTGATCCGGGGGCTTCGGGACCTCGAATGCCAGATCTCCGTCGACACCTCGAAGGCGTCCGTGGCCGAGGCCGCCCTCGGTGCCGGCGCCGAGATCGTCAACGACGTCACCGCCCTGCGCGGCGATTCCGCGATGGCGGCGCTCTGCGCCGAGCGCGGCGCCACCGTCGTCCTCATGCACATGCGCGGCGACCCGCGGACGATGCAGGACGACCCGCGCTACGACGACGTCGTCGCAGCGGTCAGGGACTTCCTCGCCGAGCGGCTGGAGGCGGCGGTCGCGGCGGGCATCGCCGCCGAGCGGATCTGGCTCGACCCCGGGATCGGCTTCGGCAAGACCGCCGCCCACAACATGGAGCTGCTGCGCCGCCTCGGCGAGCTGCGCGAGCTCGGCCGCCCGCTGGTGGTCGGCACCTCCCGCAAGAGCTTCATCGGCAGGGTCGACGGCTCCGCCGCCGGCGAGCGGCTGGGAGGGACGATCGCCTCCTCCGTGCTCGCCGCCGCCGAGGGCGCCGACGTGCTCCGCGTCCACGACGTCGCCGAGATGCGCCAGGCGCTGGCCGTGGCGACGGCGATCCTCGGGTAGCGTGCCGCCCATGGAGAACCACGACAACGGGATCGAGTCGAGCACCGAAATCGAGCTGCGCGGGCTCTCGATCTACACCCACCACGGCGTCTCCGAAGCCGAGCAGGAGGTGGGGCAGCGGCTCGAGTTCGACATCTCCTTCGACGTCCCCTCCTGCGACGCGGTCCTCACCGACCGGCTCGAGGACACCGTCGACTACGCCGAGGTCTGCGACATCGTCGCCCTTGCCGCGACCGAGCGCAGCTACAGGACCCTGGAGCGCCTGGCGCAGGTGGTGGGGGGGCGGTTGATGGAGCGCTACAGCTGCGAAACGGTCCGGGTCAGAGCCGCGAAGCCGGAGCCGCCGCTGCCGCTGGCGATCCAGGAGGTGGCGGTCGAGGTCACCCAGGAGCGGATGGGCGAAGCAGACGACGAGAGCGGGGAGTAGCCGCTTGGCCGCGACCCGGCGGACCGGCTACCTCGGACTCGGCTCCAACGTCGGCGACCCCGCCGCCCACCTGCGCGCCGCGGTCGAGCTGCTGGAAGCGGAGGGAGTCGAGGTCGACGCCGTCTCCTCCACCTACGTGACCGAGCCGGTCGGCGAGGTCCTCGACCAGCCCGACTTCCTCAACGCCGCCGTCCGCATCCGCACCGAGCTGGAGCCCGAGGAGCTGCTCGACGCCTGCAAGCGGGTCGAGGCCGAGCGCGGCCGCTCCTTCGACGCTCCCCGCCACAGCCCCCGCCCGCTCGACGTCGACCTGCTCCTGCTCGGCGACCTCGAGCTGGCGACCGACCGCCTCACCCTGCCGCACCGCGAGGTGAGGACCCGCCGCTTCGTCCTCGTCCCCCTGCTCGAGCTCGACCCGGAGCTGACCCTGCCGGACGGCACCCGCCTGGCGGAGGCGCTGGCGGCGCTGCCCGCGGGTCAGCGGGTGGAGCGGCTTACTTGACCCGGATCGGCTGGGCGCCGCTGCAGCTGCCCTTGTAGCGCTGGTTGCGCTGGTCGCCGGAGTAGCTGACGCTGAGGCGGTAGATGCCCGTTTTGGTCGCGAGGTACCGCGCCAGCGAGAAGGTGCCGTTCGACCTGACCGTGACGCCGCCGCTGAACGCCGGCTTGCGGCGGCAGCGCTTGTCGCCGGGGGCGTAGAGGCGGAAGGTGATCGCGCCCGTCGGGGAGATGCCGCCGGAGAGGCGGGCGCGGATCGAGATCTGCCTCTCTCCGACCAGGCGCGCGCGGGGCTTGACCTGCGGCGATCGCTTCCCGACCAGGACCACCTGGCCGGCCGAGTCGCACGGTTCGGACGCCGCCTGGTTCGAGACGTCGCCCGAGTAGCTGGCGACGAAGCTGTAGCGCCCGGTGCGCAGGGCGACGAACGGGTCCGAGCTGAAGGTGCCGTTTCCGTTGACCGCGACGGTGTTGACGAAGGCGGGTTTGTCGCAGCCCCCTCTGACCGGGCCGTAGATCCGGAAGGTGATCGTGCCCCCGGGCGCGTAGCCCCCCTGCAGCGTCGCCCTGTCCTGGAACGGGGTGCCGACCGTGACCCGCTGCGGGACCGCGCTGGCGATCGCGGGCCGCGCCTGGGTGATCCTCGAGGTCGCTTTTCCGCACTCGACCGTGGCCGGGGCGTGGTTCGGGTCGCCCGAGTAGGCGACGGTCCAGCGGAAGCTGCCGACTTTGGTGGGCGCGAAGGCCGCCGAGCCGTAGGAGCCGTTCCCGGCGACTTTGACCTCCGAGCTGAACGCCGCCGGGCCGGAGCAGTTGGTGTCGCCGGGAGGGAACGCTTTGAAGGTGAGCTGCCCGCCGGGGATCGCCCCCTCCTGGAGGGTCGCGGTGGCGGCGATCGGGTCGCCGACGGTGCCCCCGCTGGCGCTCGCCGCCAGCGTCACCGCGATCGTGCCCACCGCCGAGCTCTGTTCGGCGGCATTGCAGGCCAGACCGGCCGCCCCGTTGTTCCCGTCGCCCGCGTATTCGACCGTCCACCGGTACAGCCCCGGTCCCGGCGCGAACCCGGCGGGGGAGTAGGGGCCGTTGCCGTTGACGGTCACCGTCGCTTCATAGGCGGGCGCGTTCGCGCACGTTCCATCTCCGGGCCCGAAGGCGCGGAAGACGAGTTCGCCGCCGGGCTGGAAGCCGCCGCTGAGGGTGACTTTGTCGGTGATCGTTTCGCCGACGACGACCGCGGAGGTCGCGGTTCCGGCCAGGCTCGGCGAGGCTTTGCCCGCGCTCGAGGTCTGGTTGGCGGCGTTGCAGGCGAGGCTGACGGCTTCGTTGTTCGCGTCGCCCGGGTAGCTCGCCGTCCAGCGGAATTCGCCGGCCTGCTGCGGGACGAAGTCCGGCGAGGTGGCGCCGCCGCCCGCGATCGCCACGGTGTTCGTCGCCAGCGGCGTCGAGCAAGTGGTGTCCGCCGGCCCGTAGACCGAGAAGGTCACTTCCCCGCCGGGAGAGAAGCCTCCCGTCAGGGTCACTGCGTCGTGGATCGCGTTGCCGACGACGGCGGAGGAGGCGCTGCCGGTCAGTTCCGGAGTCGCTTTGCCCACGGTCGAGGTCGCGGCGCAGTTGGCGTCGGCGGGGGAGTTTTCACCGTCGCCCGAGTAGTGGGCGCTCCAGTAGTAGTCACCGGCGGTCGGCGGTTCGAATTCGCCGGAGAGGTACTGGCCTTCGCCGGACACCGTTGCCGAAGTCCCTTCCAGCGCCGTCCCGGAGCAGGTGGGGTCCTCGGGGCCGAAGACTTCAAAGGCGATTTCCCCGGTTGCGGTCGGGCCTTCGGAGAGTTCCGCGGTTGCCTGGATCGTTTCCCCGATCACCGCGTCGGTGGCGGTGAGGGTGAGGCTTGGCGGGTCGGCCGGAGCGGCGACGGCAAGGAAGAGGACGAGAGCCGTCGCGACCACCGCGCCAGCCGTTCCCCGATGCCACCAAGTCAAGTCCTTCTCGCTCTCAGCGAACTGTCTGCGCATACTTTCGCCATACCGAACTAGAATATTCGTCCAGCAATGGGATCGATCAGCGAACAGGCCGGCGGGTGAGGAAGTTGCGTCGCCACCATCGGCTCGCTATTTCGGTGGTCGTCCTGGCGACGGTGCCGCTCCTCGCGGCGCCGGCAGGCGCGCTGGCCGAAGAAGTCCCCGCCGAATCTCCGGGTCAGACGGAAGCCCCCCCGGCTTCGACGGGTTGGGTTCCACAGGGCGAAGCGTCCGAAGGCTCCGGCAGCTCGGCCGCGCCGACCCAGCGGGGAAGCTCGCTGGGCAGCGGCGGGAGCACGAACCAGCCCTCCTCGACCAAGCCACCCGCTCCTCCGCCGAGCCCGCCTCCCGTCGCGACCGCACCGCCTCCCTCGGCCACCCCCCCGAGCGGCTCCTACGAAACGGAGCCGTCGACCGCCGGGGAGCCCGCGCCTGCGCCGCCGGCCGCGAGCCCGGCACCGGAGCCGCAGGCCACGAAGCCTCCCCCGCATCAGGAGGCCCACCTTGCCCTCGCCAGCGCGGACCCGGTGGATCGGTCGCAGACCTTGCAGGGGTCCGGTGGCGTCGCCGGCGTTTCGGCGACCTCGGCCGCGGTCGCGGACACGAGCGCCCAGGTGGCGGATTCAGGCGGCCTGCCGTGGCTGGCTCTGATCGCCTGCGGCCTGGTGCTCCTCGTCGCCGGGGCGCGGCTGGTGTTCGGCCCGATCGAACCCGAGTCCTTCAGGTACAGCCGCTTCCGGTTCCTCCGCCGCGCCTTCCGAACCTGACGCAGCTTCAGCTGTCCCGCAGCGGCGCCAGCCACTCGGCCGGCAGCACCGGCGGCATCTGCCCCGGGTAGTTCGGGACCAGCCGCCGCGCCAGGTCGCCCGCGGGCCGTTTCTCGATGTGCGGCCGCAGGTCGTCGAGGGTCATCGCCAGCCCGAGGCTGGGGGCGATCTGGAAGTCCGCCGCGTTCAGCTGCGGGCCGTTCAAGACGCCGCTCTCGATCCAGCCGTCGACCCGGTCGAGCAGCGCCGGCAGCGCCGCCACGGCCACCCGGGCGTTCTCGTCGTCGGCCTCGTTGAAGCGGGCCGAGAGGGCGACGACCGGCGCCGCCGTCTTCATCAGCAGGCCGATCGGCGCGCCCAGTTTCGCGCCCTCCGAGTAGCTGCGCAGCGGCGCCCGGTCCTTCTTCATCCCCCACCAGAGGATCTGGCGGATCGGGTGCTGCAGCTCCTCGTCGCCGAAGCGCTCGGCCTCCTCGACCGCGGCCCGCTGCTCGGGGTCGCTCGGGAACAGCGGCGGCTCCGGCCGCAGCCGATCCAGCTCCCGCGCGATCGGCCGCGAGCCCTGGACCTTGTCGCCGTCGACCTTCAGGGCCGGCACGGTGACGCCGGAAAAGCCGACCGCGCGCAGCACCCCCTTGGAGATCACCGGCAGCAGGTCGGTGCGCTTGTAGGGGATGCCCTTGTGCTCGAGCATCAGCTCGACGGCGATGCTCGGGTGGGAGGCGGGAATGATGTAGAGGCGCGCTTTCATCGGGCGATCCTAAAAGCAAACGACCCGATTTGGCTACCTGGCCAGTCGGGGGCCGCGATAATCCCCTCCATGCTCCTCGCGGTCGACGTCGGCAACACCCAGACCCACCTCGGCGCCTTCGACGCTGAGCGCCTGGTCGAGCACTGGCGCTTCCAGACTCGCTCCGGGGCGACCGGCGACGAGCTGGCCGAGCGGATCGCCGGCCTCTTCTCGCTCTGCGGGATGTCCTTCGGCGACGTCGACGCGGTCTGCGTCTCCTCGGTCGTGCCACCGCTCGGCAGCCAGTTCGAGGAGCTGGCGAATCGCTATCTCAATGCCGACTGCCTGGCGATCGGCCCCGGGATCAGGACCGGGATGCCGATCCGGATCGAGAACCCGCTCGAGGTCGGCGCCGACCGGCTGGTCAACGCGATCGCCGCCTACGAGCGGTTCGGCGAGGCCTGCGTCTCGGTCGACTTCGGCACCGGGATCAACATCGACGCGGTCTCCGCCGAGGGCGAGTACCTCGGCGGCGCGATCGGCCCCGGCCTCGCGCCCTCGCTCAGCGCCCTGATCGACCGGGCGGCGCGGATCACCCGGATCGACCTGGAAGAGCCAAAGGAAGCGATCGGCCGCTCGACCCGGGCGGCGATCCACTCCGGCTTCATCTTCGGCTTCGCCGGCCTGATCGACGGCATCGTCCGCCGGATCGAAGAGGAACTGCCGAACCCGCGGCTGCTCGCCACCGGCGGCTACGCCGCGTCGGTCGTCCCCTTCACCGAGACGATCGACGAGGTCGACGACCTGCTGACCCTGAAAGGGCTGCGGCTGATCCATGAGCGCAACCGGTGAGAGCGGAGCCGCGCGCCCGGCGCTGACCGACCCCTTCGAGATCGGCGGGGTGCGGCTCGCCAACCGGGTGCTGCTGGCGCCGCTGGCCGGGATCGGCAACTGGTTCGTCCGCCTGCAGGCGAAACGCCACGGCGCCGGCCTCGCCGTCTCCGAGATGGTCTCCAGCTTCGCCCTCCACTACAAGAACGAGCGCACCCTGCGCGAGCTCTTGCGGATCCACCCCGACGAGCACCCGGTCTCGATCCAGCTCTTCGGCCACGACCCCGAGGTGATGCGCTCCGGCGCCGAGATCGCCGCCGAGGCGGGCGCCGACCTGATCGACATCAACATGGGCTGCCCGGTGCCGAAGGTGCGCAAGACCGGCGCCGGCGCCCAGCTCCTGCGCGACCCCGAGCTGGCGCTGGCCCTCGCCCGCGGCGCCGCCGAGGGCAGCGGCCTGCCGGTGACGGTGAAGCTGCGCTCGGGGATCGAGGCCGGCGACCGCTCCGGGTACGAGCTGGCGATCCGCCTCGCCGAGGAGGCGGGGGTGGCGGCGATCGCCTTCCATCCCCGGGCGGCGAGCAAGGGCCACAAGGGCCAACCGGACTACGCCCTCACCCGCGAGCTGGTCGAGCGGGTCGAGGTGCCGGTGATCGTCTCCGGCGGTCTCGCCAGCGCCGAGGCCGCCCGCCGCGCCTACGAGGAGTCCGGCGCCGACGCGGTGATGGTCGCCCGCGGCTCCTTCGGCAACCCCTGGGTCTTCGAAGAGCTGACCGGGCGGCGGCTCGGGCCCCCGAGCCGCGAGGAGATCGTCGCCGAGTGGCTCTGGGTGGTCGATCGGGCCGAGGAGCACCTGGGGGCCGAGCGGGCGGCGCGCTACCTGCGCAAATTCCACCCCTGGTACGTGGAGCGCCTGGAGGCGCCGCCGGAGGTCGCGCAGGAGCTCCAGCGCAGCGCCGATCTGGCTCGCGCCCGGGAGTTGATCGGCGGCTTGACGGCCGCCACCGTACCTGCCTGAAAGCGCACGGGCGCAGGGTTCAGCCGGCCCCTTTGGCCAGCCAGCCACCCCCGCTATAATCGCGCGCTCCCTGCCCGGGTGTGCCGCTGTCCGTTGGGTGCATCCAGGGCGGTTTTTTTAGGTCCTGGGAGACCGGCCAGGCTCCCTTTTCCAATCCAAAAGCGAGGTCGTTCAAGTGCGTCAGGCCGTCATCACCCCCGAGGGGCTGGAGAAACTGAAAGAGGAGATCGAGTTCCTCTCGACGACCAAACGCCGGGAGGTCGCGGCTCGGATCAAGGAGGCGCGCGAATTCGGCGACATCTCCGAGAACGCCGAATACGACGACGCCAAGAACGAACAGGCCCTGCTCGAGGCGCGGATCGCGCAGCTGGAAGAGAAACTGCGCCGCGCCCAGGTGATCGACGAGAAGGCGATCGGCACCGACGAGGTCAGCTTCGGCTCGATCGTCCACGTCAAGGACCAGAAGACCGGCGACTCGCAGAAATTCCAGATCGTCGGCTCGACCGAGGCGAACCCGCTCGAGCACAAGCTCTCGAACGAGTCGCCGATCGGCAAAGCCCTGATCGGGAAAAAGCGCAACGACATCGTCACCGTCGAGGTCCCGCGCGGGCCGAAGAAAAAACTCAAAATCACGAAGATCGAGAAGGCCTGAGGGCCGGTAGGCTCGCCCCCGATGAGCGAGCCAGCTGAGCAGCAGGAGCTCTCCGACGTCCTCAAGGACCGGCGCGAGAAGCTGGAGCGGATCCGCGCGGCGGGGATCGAGCCGTTCCCGCACGAGTTCTCCGGGCGCGAGGAGATCGCCGAGGTGCGGGCCGCGCACCAGGGTTTGGCGGCGGGGATGGAGACCGACTCCCGCCACCGCGTCGCCGGGCGGATCGTCGCCCGCCGCGGCCACGGCAAGGCCTGCTTCCTCGACGTCCGTGACGGCAGCGGCCAGATCCAGCTGCACGCGCGCAAGGACGTGCTCGGCGACGAGGCCTACGAGCTCCTCGTCGACCTCGACCTCGGCGACATCGTCGGCGCCGAGGGCACGGCGATGGCAACCCGCCGCGGCGGCGAGCTCTCGCTGGCGATCGACCACTGGCGCCTCCTGGCCAAGAGCCTGCGCCCGCCCCCCGACAAGTTCCACGGCCTCGAGGACACCGAGACCCGCTTCCGCCGCCGCGAGCTCGACCTGATCGCCAACGAGGAGAGCCGGCGCACCTTCCGCACCCGCGCCCGCACGATCTCCGAGATCCGCCGCTGGTTCGACGAGCACGGCTTCGTCGAGGTCGAGACGCCGGTCCTGCAGCCGCTCTACGGCGGCGCCCTGGCGCGGCCGTTCACCACCCACCACAACGCCCTCGACCGCGACTTCTACCTGCGGATCGCCACCGAGCTCTACCTCAAGCGCCTCGTCGTCGGCGGCATCGACCGCGTCTACGAGCTCGGCAAGGACTTCCGCAACGAGGGCGTCTCCCACAAGCACAACCCCGAGTTCACGATGCTCGAGTGGTACGAGGCCTACGCCGACTACGAGAAGACCGCCCACGACCTCGAGATGCTGGTCGCCGAGGTCGCCGAGCGGGTGCTGGGGACGACCAAGGCGAAGCGCGGCGACGTCGAGATCGACTTCGCCCCGCCCTGGCGCCGGATCACCCTGCGCGAGGCGATCCTCGAGCGGGCCGGGATCGACATCGCCGAGCACCCGACCCGGGAGGCGCTGGCGCAGGCGATGGGGACCGAGCCCGACCCGAAGGAGGGCTGGGGCAAGCTGGTCGACGGGCTGCTCTCGCGCGAGGTCGAGCCGGGGCTGATCCAGCCGACCTTCATCTTCGACTACCCGGTCGAGCTCTCGCCGTTTGCCAAGGCGCACCGCTCCGAGGAGGGGATGGTCGAGCGCTGGGAGGCCTTCGCCGGCGGCGTCGAGATCGCCAACTCCTTCACCGAGCTCAACGACCCCGACGAGCAGCGGCGCCGCTTCGAGCAGCAGGCGGCCGAGGTCGCGCGCGGGGACGAAGAGGCGCAGCCGTTCGACGAGGCCTTCGTCGAAGCGCTCGAACAGGGGATGCCGCCGACCGGCGGCGTCGGCCTCGGGATCGACCGCCTGGTGATGATGCTCACCGGCGCCAAGACCCTGCGCGAAGTGCTGCTATTCCCAGCAATGCGCACTTGATGTGCCGAAACCTGCGTGAAATCTCGCTCTTAGCGTGCTGAAGCGCTCAGAAGCCGGACCTGCGACCCCGGTAGAGTTAAGGGACAGATGGATGCCTCCCGATAGGGATCAAGGCGTTCGGCGGTACAAACCCGGCTATCCCGGGTTGGAACCAGGAAGAGGTCTTCATTGTTCGAGCGATTCACTGAGAGGGCTCGCCAGGTCGTCGTCCTAGCGCAGGAGGAGGCCCGGACGCTCAAGCACAACTACATCGGGACTGAGCACATCCTGCTCGGATTGCTGCGCGAGGAGGAGGGGCTCGCCGCCCGCGTCCTCGAGTCCCTCGACATCACCGTCGAACGAGTGCGCTCTCAGGTCGTCCGCATCGTCGGATCGGGCGAGGAGGTCACCTCCGGCCAGATCCCGTTCACGCCGCGCGCCAAGAAGGTGCTGGAGCTGGCGCTGCGCGAGGCGCTCTCGCTCGGCCACAACTACATCGGCACCGAGCACATCCTGCTCGGCCTGGTGCGCGAGAACGAGGGCGTCGCCGCCCGCATCCTGCTCGACTTCGACGCCGACTCCGACAAGATCCGCAACGAGGTGATCCGGATGCTGTCGGGTCCCGGCGGCCGCCGTCAGGGCGGCGGCGGAGGCGGCGGTTCGGGCGAGGGCAAAAAGTCTTCGAAACTGCTCGACCAGTTCGGGCGCAACCTCACCCGCCTCGCCGAGGAGGGCAAGCTCGACCCGGTGATCGGTCGCGAGACCGAGATCGAGCGGATCATGCAGATCCTCTCCCGCCGGACCAAGAACAACCCGGTGCTGCTGGGCGAGCCGGGCGTCGGCAAGACCGCCGTCGTCGAGGGCCTCGCCGCGCGGATCAACAAAGGCGAGGTGCCGGAGCTGCTGAAGAACAAGCAGATCTACACCCTCGACCTGGCCGCGCTGGTCGCCGGCTCCAAGTACCGCGGCGAGTTCGAGGAGCGCCTGAAGAAGGTGATGAAAGAGATCACCCAGCGCGGCGACATCATCCTCTTCATCGACGAGCTCCACAACCTGGTCGGCGCCGGCGCCGCCGAGGGCGCGATCGACGCCGCCTCGATCCTGAAGCCGGCCCTGGCCCGCGGCGAGCTGCAGACGATCGGCGCCACCACTCTCGACGAGTACCGCAAGTACCTCGAGCGCGACTCGGCGCTGGAGCGCCGCTTCGCCCAGATCAAGGTCGACCAGCCCTCGCCGGAGGACACCGTCCGCATCCTCGAGGGCCTGCGCGAGCGCTACGAACAGCACCACAAAGTGACGATCCGCGACGACGCTCTCGAAGCCGCCGCCGAGCTCGCCGACCGCTACATCTCCGACCGCTTCCTGCCCGACAAGGCGATCGACCTGATCGACGAGGCCGGCTCGCGGATGCGGATCAAGTCGATGAGCACGCCCCCCGTCTACCGCGACCTCGAGGAGGAAATCGAGAAAACGCGGCGCGAAAAGGAGGCCGCGATCGAGGCGCAGGAGTTCGAAAAAGCCGCCAACCTGCGCGACACCGAGCGCCAGCTGACCACCCGCAAGCGCCAGCTCGAAGACGAGTGGGCGGAGGGTGAGAACGGCGAACGGCCCGAGGTGGGCGAGGAGGAGATCGCCGACATCGTCTCGATGTGGACCGGCATCCCCGTCTTCAAGCTGACCGAGGCCGAGACCAAGAAGCTGATCCGGATGGAGGAGGAACTCCACAAGCGCGTGATCGGCCAGGAGGTCGCGATCACCGCCGTCTCGAAAGCGATCCGCCGCTCCCGCGCCGGGATCAAGGACCCGAAGCGGCCGGCCGGCTCGTTCATCTTCCTCGGCCCCTCCGGGGTCGGCAAGACCGAGCTCGCCCGCACCCTCGCCGAGTTCCTCTTCGGCGACGAGGAGGCGATGGTCCGGATCGACATGTCCGAGTACATGGAGAAGCACGCGGTCAGCCGCCTGGTCGGCTCGCCCCCGGGCTACATCGGCTACGACGAGGGCGGCCAGCTGACCGAGGCCGTGCGCCGCAAGCCCTACTCCGTGCTCCTGCTCGACGAGATCGAGAAGGCGCACCCGGACGTCTTCAACATCCTCCTGCAGATCCTCGAGGACGGGCGCCTCACCGACGCCCAGGGTCGCACCGTGGACTTCCGCAACGCGATCGTGATCATGACCTCGAACATCGGCGCCGGGGAGATCGCCAAGAACACCTCGATCGGGTTCACGGTCGCGGACGAGACCGGCATGTCCTACGACGACATGAAGAACCGGATCATGAGCGACCTGAAAAAAGTCTTCCGGCCGGAGTTCCTCAACCGGATCGACGAGGTGATCGTCTTCCACAAGCTGGCCAAGGACGAGGTGAAGGAGATCATCGACCTGATGATCAACCGGGTCCGCGTCCAGGTCGCCGAGCACGAACTGCAGCTGGAGCTGACCGACGAGGCCAAGGACCTCCTGGTCGACAAAGGCTGGGACCCGTCGATGGGCGCCCGCCCGCTGCGCCGGGCGATCCAGCGCTACATCGAGGACCCGCTGGCCGACGAAGTCCTGCGCCAGGGCGAGATGACCCCCGGCTCGACGGTGATGGTCAGCCGCGACGCCTCCGGCGACGAGGAGGACAAACCGCTCAGCCTGGAGATCATCGCCCCGAAGAAGCCGAAGGCGAAGCCCGAGCCGGAGCGCGAGAAGGTCGGCGTCGGCGCCAAGAAGGACGGCGGCGGCGAGAGCGAGCCCGGGGACGAGGGCTCCGAGGGCGCCGGCGACATCGAGTCCTGAGCGGGGCTGAGCGGTGAAGGAGCCGGGCCGGGCCGCGATCGGCACCTGGAGCGGAGGGCGCTTCCTCCACTTCGGAGAGGCGATCGCCGAGGAGCGGCTGGAAGCGCTGCTGCGGCCGGGGGACGGGATCGACACCGTCCTCACGGCGGACGCCTACGGGGAAGGCGAGGCCGACCGGGTGCTTGGGCGGGCGCTCGCTGGCGTGCCGCGCGAGCGGTACAGCCTGGTCGGCGCCGTCGGCCACGACTTCTACGAGGGCGAGCGGGAAGGGCCGAAAGGCTTCCCCCGCTTCACCGACCCGCGCCTGCGCGGGCCCGACCAGTACGCGTCCTACCTGCGGATGGCGACCGAGAAGAGCCTGGAGCGGATCGGCGCCGAGAGCTTCGACCTGCTGCTGCTCCACAACCCCGATCGCGTCGGCTACAGCAGCGAGGTGGTCTGGGACGGGATGGCGGCGCTGCGCGAGGCCGGGTTGGCGGACCGGATCGGCGTCGCCCCCGGGCCGGCCAACGGCTTCACCCTCGACATCATCGACTGCCTCGAGCGCTTCGGCGACCGGATCGATTGGGCGATGGTGATCCTCAACCCGCTCGAGCCCTGGCCCGGCGAGCTCTGCCTCGACGCCGCCGCGCGCCACGAGGTCAGGGTGCTGACCCGCGTCGTCGACTACGGCGGCCTCTTCTGGGGCGACCTGCGCCCGGAGATCGAGCTGGCCGAGCGCGACCACCGCAAGTTCCGCCCCGAAGGCTGGATCGAGGCCGGGCTGGAAAAGCTCGACAAGCTGCTGCCGATCGCCGAACGGGCGAAGCTGACCCCGATCCAGCTCGCCTGCCAGTGGAACCTCGCCCATCCCGCGGTCGAGTCGGTGGCGCCGACCCTGATCCAGGAGATCGGCCCCGACGCCTGCCCGATCGAGGCGAAGCGGGTGGAACTCGCCCACCTGCCCGAGCAGCGCCTCGGCGAGGACGACGTCGAAGAGATCCGCGCGATCGGCGACAACACCGGCTGCATGGCCCTGAAGGGGGCAAGTCCCGAGCACGAGGGCGAAGAGCGCCCCGACCGCTGGCCCCTCTCGCCAGAGCTGGCCGAGGTCGGCACCCGCTGGGGCATCGACCCCGAGCGCGACCTGGTCAGTTCGTAGTCTGCGCGCGTGACGCGCAAATGGTGGACGTTGGCGGGGGCCTGCGCGGGGCTCTTCGTGCTGATGCTGGACTCGACCGTCGTGGCATTGGCGCTGCCGGAGATTCGGCATGACGTGGGGGCCAGTGCGGAGGGGTTGCAGTGGGTGATGAACGGCTACCTGCTGACGATCGCGGTCCTGGTGGTGACGGCGGGGCGGCTGGGGGACATGTTCGGGCGCAAGCGCGTGTTTCTCGCGGGGATGGTTCTCTTCGCGATCGGCTCGGTGGTCTCCGGTGCGGCCGGGGACCAGGTCGCGTTGATCGTCGGGCGGGTGCTGCAGGGGGCGGGGGCGGCGCCGATGCTCTCGCTTTCGCTGGCGCTCGTCTGCAACGTCTTCCCTGCCGAGGAGCAGCCGCGGGCGCTGGGGATCTGGGCCGCGGTCTCGGCGGTGGCGCTGGCGATCGGCCCGCTCGCCGGCGGCCTCCTGATCGAACTCGACTGGCGGGTGATCTTCTGGATGAACCTGCCGGTCATAGCCCTCGGGTTGGCAATCACCGTCGCCGCGGCGCCCGAGTCGACCGATCCCGGCGCCGGCACCAGGATCGACTGGAGTGGCCTCGCCGCGCTCAGCGCCGGTCTCACCGCCGTCGTCCTCGCTCTGGTCCAAGCCCAATCCTGGTCGGCTGAGGCCGTGCTCGCCCTGGCGCTTGCCGGCCTGCTTCTGCTCGTCGGCTTCTGGGCGATCGAGCACCGGGTGCGCGAGCCGATCGTCGAATTCGCCCTCTTCCGCAACGGCCCCTACTTCGGCGCCAGCGCCGCCGCCTTCGCCCTGGTCGGCTCCTACTGGGCGGTGATGTTCTTCCAACCCCAGTACCTGCAGGACGTGCGCGACCACTCGCCGATCCTCAGCGGCCTGATGATCCTGCCGGTGACGGTGCCGATGGTCTTCATCTCGCCCTTCTCCGGGCGGCTGATCGCGCGGTTCGGCGCCCGCCGCCTGATGAGCGCGGGGATGCTCTGCGGCGTGCTCGGGCTGCTGGCCCTGACCCGGATCGAGGCGGACAGCCCCTACGGCCTGCTGCTGGTCGGCTACCTGCTGTTCGGGATCGCCCTCGGCCTCGTCTACGCGCCGATGTCGACGGCGGCGATGGCGGCGATGCCCGGCGAGAAGGTCGGGATCGCTTCCGGGGTGCTGGCGATGGACCGCGTCCTCGCCGGCGCCGTCGCCCTTGCCGCCACCGGCGCCGTCTTCCACGCCCTGATCGGCGACGGTCGCTCCTTCGCCACCGCGGTAGCCGGCTCGACCTGGGTCGCGGTTGCCCTCTGCGCCATCGGCACCGCCCTCACCTGGATGTACGTACGCGATCCGGAGAGACCGCCCGAGGGCGACCCGCACCACCACATGCACCACAAACGCTTCCACCTGTAGCCCGCTTGACAAACCTTAATCCGACCTGTCCACTCGGACATCGCCAGACCGCATTCCAAAGCCGTTTCTGCCATCCTCTTAGGCGATGCCTTCTTTGTCTGGGGATGAGCTTCAAGAGCTTTCAGAACGCCAAGATCCCCGACTCCTCAGAGCTCTCGACGTAGTTGCCCCCGGCGGTGCCCTGCGCGAGGGGATCGACAACATCGTCCACTCGCGGACGGGCGGTCTGCTGGTCGTCGGCGACCTCGACGACATCTCCCACCTGCTCTCGGGCGGGATCAAGCTCGACGTCGACTACTCGCCGGCGATGCTCTACCAGGTGGCGAAGATGGACGGGGCGATCGTCCTCAACGGCGAGGCGACGAAGATCGCCTGGGCCAACGTCCAGCTGATGCCGGACCCGACGATCCTCAGCTCCGAGACCGGCACCCGCCACCGCACCGCCGAGCGCGTCTCCAAACAGACGACCGCCCTGGTGATCGCGATCTCGCAGCGCCGCGACGTCGTCTCCCTCTACGTCGAGGGGACGAAGTACATCCTCCAGGACATCCCCGCCGTGCTGGCGAAGGCGAACCAGGGGCTGGCGACGCTGGAGAAGTACCGCCAGCGGCTCGACCAGGTCTCGGCCCGCCTCACTCAGCTCGAGTTCGACGGCGGCGTCGTCCTCCACGACGCGCTCGCGGTCCTGCAGCGGGCCGAGCTGGTGACCCGGATGGCGGTCGAGGTCGAGCGCTACATCGTCGAGCTCGGCACCGAGGGTCGGCTGATCGAGATGCAGCTGGAGGAGACGATGGTCGGCGTCGCCGCCGACAAGACCGCGCTGATCCGGGATTACAGCGTCGAAGATTCCGAGGGGAACCTGACCGCGGTCCTGCAGGCGCTGGGCCGGATGCCCCACCAGGACGTGCTCGACTTCGGTCGCCTCGCCGAGCTGCTCGGCTACGACCGCAAGGTCAACACCCTGGACTTCCCGGTCGCGCCGCGCGGATACCGGGTGTTGGGCCGGGTCCCGCGCATTCCCAAGCTTGTCGTTCAGAAGATCACCCAGGAGCTGGGCGGGCTGGACGAGGTCCTCAGGGCCTCGGACGAAGAGCTCGCCGCCGTCGACGGAGTCGGCCCCGCCCGGGCCAAAGACATCCGCGAGGGCCTGCGGCGGCTCCAGGAGGTCGATCTGGTCGACCGGTACTTGCAGAGTTGACGGCACGTCGCCGTCGAAAAACAGAAAGGAGTCACCGATTTCCGAGCTAGACGAGGCCACCGTTGAGGCCATCTTCGAGGAGGACGTCGAGTACGTCTGCGACTTCGAGGAGGGCGACAAGGTCGTCTACCCGCATCACGGTGCCGGGTTGGTGATGGCTAAAGAGACGCGCGAGCTGATGGGGGAGAAGCGTGAGTACCTCACGATCAAAATCCTCCACAACGAATTGACGGTGATGGTTCCCTGCGAGAACGCCGGCAAGGCGGGCTTGCGGCGAGTGATCGACGAGGAGGAAATCAAGAAGGTCACAAACGTCCTCACCGACGACGTGTCGGAGATGCCGAAGAACTGGAATCGGCGTTTCAAGTACAACCGCGAGAAGATCAAGACCGGCGACGTCTTCGAGCTCGCCGAGGTCGTTCGCAACCTCGCCATCCGCGAGATGGAAAAGGGCCTCTCCACCGGTGAGAAGCAGATGTACACCCGGGCGAAGAAAATCCTCGCCTCGGAGTTCATGTACGCGCTCGACAAGGACGAGGAGGGCGCGGAGGAATACCTCGACGGCCTCCTCGAGGAGCGGTTCGCCGCCACTGCGACCGCCTAGAGCGCCAGCTGTAACCGCGGTCATCGCGGCCGCCGGCTCCGGAGAGCGACTCGGAGCCGGCGGCCCGAAGGCCTTTGTCCCCGTCGCCGGCCGGCCGATGGTCGAGTGGTCGATCGACGCCTTCCGGGCGTGCGAGTCGGTGCGCTCGATTGTCGTCGCGGCGCCGCCGGGACACGTCGGCGACCTCGGCGGCCACGACCTCGGCGTCGTCCCGGGCGGGGCGACGCGGGCGCAGTCGGTCGCCAACGCCCTCGCGGCGGTCGGGACCGGGTACGTCGCCGTCCACGACGCCGCCAGGCCGCTGCTGACGCCGGAGCTGGTCGAAGCCCTGGTCGCCGACCTCGACGCGAGCCCCGAGGCCGCCGGCGTAATCGCTGCGGCACCTGTCACCGACACGATCAAGCGCGCTACCGACTCGAAGAGTGCATCGACCACGCTATGCGGGGCAAACGCACACTTCGTGATTCAGCACACCGAGGACCGGAGCGAGCTCTGGGCGGCGCAGACGCCGCAGGTGTTTCGGGCGGAGGCGCTGCGCGGGGCGCTGGCTGCGGCCGAGCGGCCGCAGGAGGCGACGGACGAGGCGATGCTGGTGGAGTGGAACGGGGGCACCGTCCTCATCCACCCGGTCGCAGGGGAGAACCTGAAGGTGACGACGCCGCTCGACCTGCGCGTCGCCGAGCTCTTGCTGGGCGAACGGGCCGGCGCTCAGTCCCGCAGCAGGACGTAGACGAGCGCCGCCGCGAAGCAGACCTGGCCGACGCCGAAGGCGACGCCCAGCCCCGCGCCGAGCGCCCCCGCCACCGCGGCGCCGGCCGCGAAGGCAACTGGCAGGAGCAGGAGCTGACGGCCCATTCGGCGCGAAGTCTATGCTCGGCCCTCCATGCTGACCGACTACCACCTGCACCTGCGCCCGGACGAGGATGGCACCACATTCGAGCGCTACTTCACCGCCGAGAACGTCGAGCGCTACCTCGCCGCCGCCGCCGAGGCGGGGATCGAGGAGCTCGGCGTCTCCGAGCACGTCTACCGCTTTCGCCAAGCGCTCGACCTCTGGAGCCATCCGCTCTGGGTCGAAAACGCCGTCGACGACGTCGACGCCTACTGCGAGTTCGTCCGCGGCACGCCGCTGCGGCTGGGGATCGAGTGCGACCACGTGCCGGGCGCCGAAGAGCGGACCGCGGCGCTGCTGGAGGCACGCGACTTCGACTACGTCGTCGGCTCGGTCCACTTCGTCGGCGAGGGCGACGCCGCCGTCGACCACGACGGCTTCGACGTCTGGGAGGGGGACGGCGACGCCGACGAGATCTGGCGCCGCTACTTCGAGGCGCTCGCCGCCTGCGCCCGCTCCGGCCTCTACGACATCCTCGCCCATCCCGATCTGGTCAAGGTCTGGGGCCGGGCGCGGCCGCTGCCCGAGCGCGACCTGCGCGCCTTCTACGAACCCGCCGTCGAGGCGATCGCCGAGAGCGGGATCACGGTGGAGATCTCGACCGCCGGCCTGCGCAAGCCGGTCGGCGAGCTCTACCCGGCGCGCGAGTTCGCCGAGATGTGCGTCGAGGCGGGCGCGGTCTTCGCCCTCTCCTCCGACGCCCACCTGCCGGAGCAGGTCGGCTTCGAATACGGCCGCGCGGTCGATTTCCTCGAGGAATTGGGAATAGACGAGATATGCGTCTTCGAGCAGCGCCAGCGCAGCCTCGCTCCGCTCGGCAACCGGGTCCGCTGAGGATGGTCGGGCTCGGCTACGACAGCCACCGCTTCGCTCCCGGCCGCCGCCTCGTCCTCGGCGGGGTCGAGATCGAGCACACCCACGGCCTGGAGGGCCATTCCGACGCCGACGTCCTCACCCACGCGGTGATCGACGCCCTGCTCGGCGCCACCGGCGGCGGCGACATCGGCGCGATGTTCCCCGACGACGACCCGGCCTGGAAGGACGCCGACTCGATCGACCTGCTGCGGACCGTGGTCGGGACGATCGCCGGCCCGATCGCCAACATCGACGCCACCCTGATCTGCGAGCAGCCGCGCCTCGGCCCCTACAAGGCGGAGATGGAGCGGATCCTCGGCGAGGCCACCTCGGCCCGCGTCAGCGTCAAGGCGACCAGCAACGAGGGCATGGGCTTCATCGGCCGCGGCGAGGGGATCGCCTGCATCGCCGTCGCCAGCGTCGATAGCGAATAGTCTCCAGCGGGAATGGCGAACTCGAGAGTCAACCCCGCGGGCCTGGTGGCCTCGCTCTCCGACCTGGCCTTCGAGGCAAGGGTCCTGCGCGAGGCGGGGATCGTGGCGCCGATGCGCCCCGACAAGGCGCTGAAGATCGGCGGCACCTTCCTCCGCTGGGGCGCCTCGCCGGCGACCGGCGTCACCACCGCCGCGATCCACTACCCGCACGAGCTGGCGATCGTCGACGAACGCGGCGCCCTCAGCTGGGAGCGCCTGCACCGCCGCTCCAACGCGCTCGCCCACTCCTTCGCCGAGATGGGGATCGGCCCCGGCGACGGGGTCGGGGTGATGTGCCGCAACCACCGCGGCTTCATCGAGGCCACCCTCGCCGCGGCCAAGCTCGGCGCCAGTGCGCTCTACCTGAACACGATGTTCGCCGGGCCTCAGTTGACGGAGGTGACCCACCGCGAGGGGCCGAAGGCGCTCGTCTACGACGAGGAGTTCGGCGATCTCCTCTCCGGGGTCGACAGCTCGGTCAAGCGCATCGTCGGCTGGTGCGACGGCGCGGTCTCCGAGCCGACGCTCGAGGGCCTGATCGAGGGCGGCGACGAGTCGAACCTGAAGCCGCCCCCCGACAAGCCGAAATTCGTGATCCTCACCTCGGGCACCACCGGCACCCCGAAGGGCGCCCAGCGCTCCAGCCCCGAAGGGCTGATGCCGATCGCCTCGTTGATCGACAGGATCCCCTTCCGCAGCCGGATGACGATGATGATCGCGGCGCCGCTCTTCCACTCCTGGGGCTTCTTCCACTTCGTGATGAGCCTGCCGACCGCCTCGACGATGGTCCTGCGCCGGCGCTTCGACCCCGAGGAAACGCTGCAGGCGATCGAGCAGAGCCGCGCCGACGTCCTCGCCGCGGTGCCGGTGATGATCCAGCGCATCCTCGCCCTGCCCGAGGAGACGCTCGCCAAGTACAGCCTGCCCTCGCTGAAGATCACCTCGCTCTCCGGCTCGGCTCTGCCCGGGGAGCTGGCGATCGCCTGGATGGACCATTTCGGCGACAACGTCTACAACCTCTACGGCTCGACCGAGGTCGCCTACGCGACCGTCGCCACCCCGGAGGACCTGCGGGCCGCGCCCGGCACCGCCGGCAAGCCGCCGCGCGGGACCAGGATCTGCCTCTACGACGAGAACGGCAACGAGGTGCCGCGGGGCGAGGTCGGCCGCATCTTCGTCGGCAACGAAATGGCGATGGAGGGCTACACCGGCGGCGGCGGCAAGGAGATGATCGACGGCCTCTACTCCAGCGGCGACGTCGGCCACTTCGACTCGGATGGACGCCTGTTCATCGACGGCCGCGACGACGAGATGATCGTCTCCGGCGGTGAGAACGTCTTCCCGCGTGAGGTCGAGGACCTGCTCGCCGACCACGAGGCGGTCGAGGAGGTGGCGGTGATCGGGGTCGAGGACGATGAGTTCGGGCAGCGGTTGAAGGCCTTCGTCGTCATCCGCACCGGGGTCGAGGTCTCCGAAGGGGACCTGACCGCCCACGTGAAGGCGAACCTCGCCTCCTACAAGAGCCCGCGCGAGATCGAGTTCCTCGACGAGCTGCCGCGCAACGCCACCGGCAAGGTGCTGAAGAAGGACCTGCGGGCGCGCGAGGGACAAGAGTCTGTTTAGGACCCCGGGGAGGGGTCCGGCGGACAACTGAGGGGAGGGTCCGGCGGACCCCTCCCCGGGGCCCCACCCGGGCCTCTCGCAAATTGCGGGCTCTTCGGTCTGGAGCTGAAAGCTGGGGGGTTGGCTTCCGGCGCTGGTAGTAGTTTGCGCGGGGATGAGCGACCCAGCCAGGCAGCTGCAGCAGGTCGGCGAGGCGACGCGCGCGATGCGCGGCGTTGCCGACCAGGCGCTGGAGTGGGTGAAGGTCAGCGAGAAGCGGGTCGCGGCGGCGGAAGAGCGCGCCGACGCGGTCAGGGACCAGCTCAAAGAGCGGGCGATGCTGACCCTGCGCAAGGTCAGCGCCGAGGCGCGCGAGCGGATCGCCGCCGAGCGCAAGGCGCGGTCGGAGGCCGACTCCCGCGCCGCCGCGGCCGAGGCCGCCCGCGATCGCGCCGAGAAGGCTTTCGAGGAGCTGCAGCAGCGCGCGCAGAAAGATCGTGAAGAGATCGTCGCCCAGACCTCGAAGGCGCGCTCGGCCGCCGAGGGGGCGGCGGCTGCGGCCAAAGCCGAGGCGGAGAGCGCGGCTGTCGAGGCGCGCCAGGCGGCCGAGGCGGAGCTCAAGGCCAAACTTGAGCAGGCGCGCCAGCAGATCCAGGCCGAGGCCGACAAACGGATCGCCGCGGCGGAGCAGCGCGCCGCCGATGCGGAGGCCGCGGCGGCGGAGTCCCACGAGGCCGCGGTCCGGCTCGAGACCGAGATCGAGCGGCGGGTGATGGAGGGGACCGAGGACGTGCGGCGCGAGGCCGAGGAGAGCGTTCGCCAGCTGCTCGAGAAGGTCGAACGGGAGGCCGAGGAGGCCGCCCGGGCGCGCGCCGAGGACCAGCTTCGGATCGAGTCCGACCGCATCCGCGTGCAGGCGCAGCGGCGCGAGGAGCGCGTCCGCGAGGCGACCGAGGACGAGATCAAGGCCAGCGTCGGCAAGGCCCGGCGCGAGGCGCAGGCGGCGGCCGAGGAGCTGACCCCGGCGTGGCTGCGGGGCAACGACTCCAAAGCCTCGACCGCGGGTTATCGCACCTTCTAGGTTCGCGGCATAACATCCCTGACCAATGCGGGACGTCAGGGTCAGAGATACGTTGAGCGGGGAGCTGCGGAGCCTGGACTCCGAGGAGGTCGGCATCTACGCCTGCGGGCCGACCGTCTACAGCCGCATCCACATCGGCAACGCCCGTCCCTTCGTCGTCTTCTCGCTGTTCGCCCGCTTCCTGCGTTCGGAGGGCTACCGGCCGAAGCTGGTCGTCAACGTCACCGACATCAACGACAAGATCTACGTCGCCGCGCGCGAGGCCGGCAAGGGCTCGCCCGAGTTCGCGGTGGAGATGACCGCCGCCTACTTCGAGGACACCGACCGCCTCGGCGTCGGCCGCCCCGACGCCGAGCCGCTGGCGAGCGAGACCGTCGACGGGATCGTCTCCCTGATCGCCGAGCTGGTCGAGGGCGGTCACGCTTACGAGTCCGGCGGCGACGTCTACTTCCGGGTCCGCAGCTTCGACCCCTACGGCAAGCTCTCCAACCGCCGGCCCGAGGACATGGACCAGGGCGAGGACGCCGGTTCGGCCTCGCTGAAGGAGGACCGGCTCGACTTCGCCCTCTGGAAGGCCCACAAGCCCGACGAGGACACCAGCTGGGACTCGCCCTGGGGCCCCGGCCGCCCCGCCTGGCACATCGAGTGCTCGGTGATGGCCGAGCGGGAGCTCGGCGCCGGCTTCGCGATCCACGGCGGCGGCTCCGACCTCGTCTTCCCCCACCACGAGAACGAGATCGCCCAGTCCGAGGCCGCCGGCCGCCCCTTCGCCCGGATCTGGATGCACAACGGGATGATCGAGACCGACGCGGCGAAGATGTCGAAATCGGAGGGCAACATCTTCCAGCTCTCCAAGGCGCTCGACACCTACGGGCGCGAGGCGGTCGTCGCCTACCTGATCTCGGGGCATTACCGGCAGCCGCTGGCTTTTGGTCCGGAGCAGATGGAGGAAGCGGTGGCGCGGGTCGAGAGGTTGAGGAACTTCTTTCGGGAGAACCCGGTTGCTGGTGGGCGGGCGGATGAGGGGGGCCCTCCGTCGCAAATCAGTGGAGGCTCCTCCGGGTCCCCCTCATCCGCCCGCCCGACCGCTTTCAGGGACGCGCTGGCGGACGATTTCAATACGCCCAGGGCGCTCGCCGAGGTGTTTGAGCTCGTCGGTGAAGCGAATCGCGGGGAGGTGGAGGGGGGCGATGCTGCCCTTGCGGTCGCCGAGATGCTGGAGCTCGTCGGTCTCGGCTCCCTTACCCAGCCGGATGAGGGAGCCGAGACCGACGAGCGGGCGCAGAAGCTGATGGAGGAACGCGAGGAGGCTCGCGCGGCTAAGGACTTCGAGCGCGCTGACGCGCTGCGGGATCAGCTGGCGGAGCTGGGGTGGACGGTGCGGGATTCGGCCGAGGGTCCCAGCCTCGTCCCCAGGGCCTAGATGGCGAACCAGTTCATCTACGGGCGCAACCCGGTTGCCGAGGCGGAGCGGGGAAGGCGGCGGGTGCACCGGGTCTGGCGGGCGCCGGAGACGGCGGCCGAGGAGCTGGAGCGACTCTGCGGCTCGCCCGACCACCAGGGGGTGGTGGCCGAGGTCGACCCCTACCCATACGGCGATCCGGTGGCGATGCTGCGGCGGCAGGGGAGCCTGCTGGTCGCGCTCGACCAGGTGCAGGACCCGCGCAACCTCGGCGCCGTCTGCCGCTCGGCCGAGTTCGCCGGCGCGGCCGGGGTGGTTATCCCCGAGCGGCGCTCGGCCGCGGTCACCGCGGTCACCTGCAAGACCTCCGCCGGCGCCGTCGAGCACCTCGAGATAGCCCACGTCCGCAACCTGGCCGACTGGCTTGCCGAGGCAAAGGAAGCGGGCTTCTGGATCTGGGGCGCCGACGCCGAGGCCAGGCAGGCCCCCTGGAGCACCGACCTGACCGGTTCCACCATCCTCGTCCTGGGCGGCGAGGGCAAAGGCCTCCGCCCCCGCGTCGCCGACTCCTGCGACGGCCTGATCGCCCTGCCCCGGCTGGGGCGAGTCGAGTCGTTGAACGTGTCGGCCGCTGCCACCGCCCTGCTTTTCGAGGCGCTTCGCCAGCGATCCACCTGAAGCGCTCGCTCCTGCATCTGCAACCCCAATTGCAAAAAGTCGCAATTTGGGGTTGACAGAACTCCGCGCGCACGTAAACTAACCGCGCAATAAGGGTGAACCTCAGGTTGAGGTGCGCTCTGATGAATAGGGCGCCTCTGGGGAGGTAAGCGGCGCCACGACCCTTCAGCAAGGAGAAGGATCTGTGGCACTATCGACGCCTACGCAGGAATTGCCGCTTCCGGTCGCTAGCCCGATCGGTCGCGTCCCCAGCTCTAACCCTCAAGTTGAGCTTGATGACCACTACCTCGTCGCCCAGGCCAAGGCGGGCCGGCCCGACGCCTACGACGCGATCGTCCGCCGCTATCGCGGCTTCGTCCGCCTCAAGGCCTCGTCCTACTTCCTCCTCGGCGGCGAGTCCGACGACCTGATCCAGGAGGGCCTGCTCGGCCTCTACAAGGCGATCCGCGACTACCGCTCCGACCGCGAGTCGAGCTTCCGCAACTTCGCCGAGCTCTGCATCACCCGCCAGATCATCACCGCGGTGAAGACGGCGACGCGCAACAAGCACACGCCGCTGAACCAGTACGTCTCCTTCAGTCAGACCCCAGCCGCGGCCGGCGACTCGGAAACCACCCTCGACGAGATCCTGCCGGGCCCCAGCGTCCACGATCCCGTCAACCAGGTGATCGCGACCGAAGAGCTGGAGAGCCTCGTCTCCTGCCTCTCCGGCGTCTCCGGCGTTCTCTCCGACCTCGAGAGCCGGGTCCTCTCGCTCTACCTCGACGGCCACTCCTACGAGCTGATCGCCGAGCGGCTGGAGTGCGACACCAAGACCGTTGACAACGCCCTGCAGCGGGTCAAGCGCAAGGTCGGGGCCCACCTCGCTTCCAGAGAGGTACCGCTCTAACCACGCGGTAGATCGGCGAGGACGTACTTCAAAAGTTCGCGCCCGTGGTCCGAGGCGACGGCAACGTCGTCGGCCTTGACTCGGACCCGGTGCAGCGACTGCATGCGGAGCACGTCCCCGTCGGTCCGGTGGTTGGGGAAGACGCCGGCGTAGGAGACGCCGAGCCGCTCGAGGTGGTCGGCGAGCAGCGCCGTCGCCGGCCGCTCGAGCGGGAGGTCGATGTAGACGGCGTCGAGGTTGGCGCGGTGGAAGAGGTGGTGGCGCTCGGCGCCGATCGCCTCCTCCAGGTCCGCCCCCGGCTCGAGCACGGTGAGCAGGGCGAGGTTGTGGTCGCCGTCGACCTCGACGTGGAGCTCGGTGCGCTCGGCGAGGACGGCCCCGGCGGGCGGGTCGGCGACCGTTCCGCGCAGCTCGCAGAGCTCGATCGTCTGCGCGACGATCCCGCGGTGGCGCTCGGGGGCGAAGACGCTGCGCTCGTGTCCGTCGTTCAGCTTCGTGTAGAAGAGCGCCGCCGACTGGCGACCGCGCCGCTCGTCGTCGGCGGCGTCGTTGCTGACCGAGGCCGGGATCCAGCCCAGCAGGAAGCCGGTCTCGTGCGCTCCCAGCTCGATGTTCGCCCGCTGGCTGTAGGGGTGGGCGGCGGTCGCCTCGCTGTACATGCCGGCCAGTCCGCGCTCCCGCGCCCAATCCATCAGGTACCGCTTGGTGCGGGTGAAGAGGTGCTGCCCGCGCGCCGCCGGCAGCGTCACCGCCTGGCCGGAGTGACCGACCGCGTCACCGGCCGCCGCCAGGCTCATCCCGATGTGGCAAAGCAGCTCGCCTGCAGGGCTTTCGGCGACGCAGGCGACGTAGGTGTGGGCGGAAATTCGCCTCCCGACCTCGTCCGGGTCGTATACCCACCGCAGGTCGTAAGATTGACCGTATGCAGCTTCGATTGCGCCCGACAGCAAGGTACCCTCGTCGGGCCTCAAGAACCTGAACGTCACGTCCATTCCGGACATCATTAGCCACCACGCCCGCCTAGCTCAACCTGGGAGAGCACCTCATTTGTAATGAGGAGGTTGCCGGTTCGATTCCGGCGGCGGGCTTTTTCCGCGCCAGCGGCGAGTGCCGGACCGGGCCCTTACATATTCGGTAATCTCACGTTCCCATATAGGAAACTGAAGTTCAACGGGAGAGGGAGAGCACGATGAGGCTCAAGATTGCGTTGCTCGCGGTGGCCGGTTTGCTCGTTCTGGCGGCAAGCGCCGATGCGTTCCAGTGGCGGATGAGCTACGGCCAGGCCAAGAGCGAAAGCAAGCTCTACGCGAAGGAAACCTGCCGGGAACTGCCGGAATGCACCGGCTGGGGAGTGGGAGCCTGCCTGCGGCGCAGCCTCAGCCGCTTCGACTGCACGATCGGCATCTTCGCTCGGGGCGTTGAACCCGGCGAAGAGATCGAGTGCGACCAGGTCCTCCATTGGGGGGTCGACCGGTCGGGGGTCGTGGTGCTGAAGAACTACGGGCGCCCTTACTGTCACGTGGCGTAAGCCGCGGAAAAGCGGCGAGGCGAACACACGGTTCCTCTTCGCCTCGCCGCAACTTCTCTCTTCTTGTCCGTTTAGGCAATCGGTGCGCCAAGCGCCGAAGGCAAGGGAAATTCACAAGAAGGGAACTGAAGATGCGGCAACAGCTGGGGAGTGTTGTTAGGGCAAGGGGAGGTCGGTCTCGTCGCTGGGCGGTGGCGGTCGCCTGCGTGGTAGGCGCCTGGGCGCTGATGGCGGCGGCGTCGGCGCAGGCGTCGGTGATCACCATCGGCAGCGTCCTGCCCGACGGCTGGACCTCGAAGAAATTCGATCGCGTGGAAACTCTCTTCAACACCGCCTTGCCGGAGTCGGGCGCCACCCTGGCCTCGCCGGCCAACGGGGCGATCGTGCGCTGGCGCATCCAGGGCGCCGTCGGCGGCCCCTTCTACCTGCGGGTGCTCCGTCCGAACGGGAAAGGAGCCTTCGAAGCGGTGGGTAAGAGCGCCCCCGCCACCCCCGCGGGCACCGGGTTGCAGACCTTCGAGACGAACCTGAAAATCCAGGCGGGCGACCTGATCGGGATCGACCCGAGCAGCGACACCGACGAAATCGGGGTCAAGGCCGAGTCCGGCGCCAGCTACGCGTCGATCTTCCCGAGCCCGTTCGAAGGGACGATCAACCCGCCGAGCAAAACGTTCTCGGGCGAGGAGGTCGAGCTCAGCGCGGAAGTCCAGCCCGCGCCGGAAATCACCTCGATCACGCCGTCTTTCGGCTCCGTCACCGGCGGCACCCTGCTGACGATCACCGGCAAGAACTTCACCAACACCTCCGCGGTGCAGTTCGGTTCCACCCCGGCCGCCAGCTTCACCGTCGACTCCGACACCGAGATCACCGTCACCACCCCGCGCGTGCCGCGCCCGGGCAAAGTCGACGTCACGGTGACCACTTTCGCCGGGGAGAACGCCAACACGCGTTTCGACGACTACGTCTACCGCGCCTGCGTGGTGCCGGCGATCAAGAAGAAGACGCTGAAGGTCGCGAAACGGCTGCTGCGGCAGCGCGGCTGCAAGCTCGGCCACGTGAAGAAGGTCGAGGCGCCGGCGAAAAAAGAGGGCAAGGTGCTCAAGCAGACCCCGCGCCCGGGCAAAGTCCTGGCACCGGGCTCGCGCGTCCGCATCCAGCTGGGCGACTAGCTAGGACTGAGGGGAACCGCCACCGAGAAGCCGCGCCTTCTCGGTGGCGAACTCCTCCTCGGTGAGGACGCCTTTGTCGCGCAGCGTGCCGAGGCGCTCCAGGCGCTCCAGGCGGGCGTCCTCGTCGCTGGTCGGCAGCGTCGCGGTCGGGGCCTCCTCCGATGGCTCCTGCGGCTGACGATCGCCGCCGGGCCGGCGCACTTCCGGCAGGCGCAGCTTCGAGGCCTGCTCGCCCACCTTCTCCGGGATGTTCGCGTCCTTGACCGCGTTCACGACTTTGTCCTTGGTGCGGCCGAAGACGTCGTCGTAGGTCGCATCCGGGAACTCCTCCTCGGTCTGCTTGTGCAGCTCGTGGATCCCGAAGGCGGCCATCGCGGCGATGATCAGGGTGGTGAGGAAGGGGCGCAGGCCCTGGGTCGGGCCGGCGAGGAAGTAGAAGCCGACCAGGACCACCAGCCCGGTGTAGACATAGGCGGTGTGCAGGCGCAGGGTCGGCGCCAGGAAGCGGCGGGTGGCGTAGGCGCCGTTGGTCGGCGAGGCGAGCCAGCCGGCGATCATGAAGAGGACGCCGACGACGATCACCGTGGTGGCGATGCTGGTCATCAGCGAGGTGCCGATCGACCAGGCGGCTTCGCCGGCCGGCTTCGCGCTTTCGGTCTTCACAAGCTGGTCGACGACGATGCCGCCGGCGATCTGGCGGGCGACGACGACGGCGAATCCCGCCGCGATCAGGCCGACGCCGCTGAGCAGGACGGTGACCCAGCGGCCGTCGCGGGAGAGGTAGATCGCGGCGCCGAAGCAGACAAAGGTGAGGAGCGAGAGCAGCAGCGCCAGGCCTTTGATCGCGATCGCGATGTCCTGCGCCGTTTTCAGCTCGTCCGACTTGAGGATCTCAATCTGAGCGGCGTCGGGTGGCAATTTTTCCGCCAGGCTTTCGCCGATGCCCACCTGCTCGGCGAGGTTGGTGAGGAGGCTGCCGAGGTTGAGCTTGACGTTCCCTTCTTCGGTTTCTACCGCCTCTTTCTTGTTTTCGAGAACGGCGAGGAGCTGTTCGTGGGTGGTCCGGTTCGCTTCTTCCCACAGCTCCTGGGCGGTGGAGGTTTCGAGCACCTTTTCGGCGCCCCCACCGGCGAACTGACGCACTCCTCCGGCCGCCGGCCCGGCGAATTCCTTCGTGTCCCCGGGCAGGATCTTTTCGAATTCCTTCCGCACGTCGACGTTTTCGTAGAGCTGGTCGACGAGGTAATCGGCGAGGGCTTCGCGGATCTTCTCGTTCTCCAGCAGGCGACCGCTGGTGTTGACCCAGTCGTCGGTGTTGAGCGCCTGGCGCTCGGTCCAGATCGCGAAGACGCTGAGGAAGGCGAGGACCGAGCCCAGGATTACGAGCCCTCTAACAACGCGTCGCCGTCCGCGGCTCATTGGCGGATGGTATACGTGAGCAATGAAGCTAGAGGGCATTCACCACATCACCGCGATCACCGAGAACGCTCAGCGCAACGTCGACTTCTACGCGGGCGTGCTGGGCCTCCGGCTGGTCAAGAAAACCGTCAACCAGGACAACCCGACCGTCTACCACCTCTTTTTCGCCGACGAGGATGGGGACCCCGGCTCCGACCTCACCTTCTTCGAGTACCCCGGCGCCGCCCCCGGCCGCCCCGGGGCCGGGATGGTGCACCGCATCGTCTGGCGGGTCGCCGCGGCCGGTGCCCTCGACTTCTGGGCCGAGCGCCTGCGCGCCCACGGCACCGAGTCCGAGCGCGACGGCGAGAGCCTCGTCTTCTCCGACCCGGAGGGGCTCGACCACGAGCTGCTCGTGGTCGAGGTGTCGGACCCGCCGCTGATCGCCGACCACCCGGAGGTGCCGGCTGACGTGGCGCTGCAGGGCTTCCACGCCGTTCGCGCCTACGCCGCCTCGCCGGGGGCGAGCAGCGACCTCCTGGAGGCGCTCGAGTTCGAGCAGGTGGACGGTGCTTGGGAGGCGCGCGGCGAGCGTCGCGGCGGCCTCTACGTCTACGACGAGGCGCCGGCCGAGCGTGGGATTCAGGGCGCCGGCAGCGTCCACCACGTCGCCTGGGCCTCGACTCCCGAGGAGCTGCTGGACTGGCGCGAGAAGGCGGTCTCCGGCGGCGCCCAGCCGACGCCCGAGATCGACCGCTTCTACTTCCGCTCGATCTACTTCCGCGAGCCCAGCGGGGTGCTGTTCGAGATCGCCACCCTCGGCCCCGGCTTCACCGTCGACGAGCCGCTCGAGAGCCTCGGCGAGAAGCTCTCGCTGCCGCCCGCCTTCGAGCACCTGCGCGACGAGGTCGAACCGCGGCTGCGGCCGGTGGTCAACCCGCGGGTCAAAGCTCAGGGTTGACGCGGGACTTCACCTGGCGCGACGCCGGCCGCACGGTCGTCTTTCGGCGGGGCGGGGTCGGCGATGCCGTCGAGGCGCTGCGCGAGCAGGGGATCGAGGAGTTCGAGCTGCTGAGCACGGAGCGGGCGCTGCGGGCGGCAGATGGGTTGGCCGACGCCGCGCTCGCTGTTCACCTGGTCCCGCCCGGGCAGGTTCCGGCCGCCGCCGCGACGCTGCTGGGCGCGCTCGCACCTCCCTACGAAGCAGGTATGGAGGTGCGAGCGCGCCCACTCGTGGCGTTGGGCGGGGGACGGGTGATCGACGTGGCGAAGGCGATTGCGTCGGTGACGGGGGCGGAAGTGGCGGCGATCCCGACGACGCTGTCGGGTGCGCCGATGACCGCGATCCACCGGCTGCCGGCGGGGGCCGAGGAGCGGGCGCGGGGGATGGTGCGGCCGTCGCTGGTCATCGCCGACCCGGAGGCGATGGCGAGCCAGCCCGAGGGCGAGCTACGGGCCAGCGCGATGAACGCGCTCGCTCACGGGGCCGACACCCTCTACCTGCCGCTCTCGAACCCGGTCTCCGAGGCGATGGCGCTGCGCGGGGCGGAGCTGACCGCGCGGGCGCTCGACCAGGAGCGGCAGCGGCGCGAGCGCGCCGACCTCGCCCTCGGCTCGCTCCTCTGCGGCTACGCGATCGACTCCGCCGGCCTCGGTCTGCACCACCTCGTCTGTCAGACCTTGGTGCGCATTTGCGGAACCCCGCACGCCGAGACCAACGCCGCGATTCTGCCCCACGCGCTGGCCTTCCTGGCCGAGCGGGCACCGGAGCCGTACGGGCGGCTGGCCACGGCGCTTGGGACCGACCGCGCCGGCCTGCGGCAGCGGGTCGAGGAGCTGGGCCGCCCGCAGCCGCTCGGCGAGCTCGGCGGGGACGAGTCGAAGTTGGACGAGGCGATCGGGGCGATGCTGAAGCGCCCGGAGCTGGCGCGCGTCCCCGGCTCGCCCTCGCGCGAGGACCTGACGGAGCTGGCTCGTAGCGCCTGGTAGTTCCTCTCGATATCGCGAGTCCGTCTCAGTGTCCGCATATCGGACTCTCTGACGGACTCGGTGGGCATGGCAGGAGGCGGAGCCGTAACCGTGGCCTCTCAGTCGTGTAGCGCTCTGCGTGACCGCTGAGCGTCTCGCCTCCTACCACGCCTACACCCGCAAGCACAGCGTCAACTGGCCGATGTACCACGTCGCCAGGGCGTTTCTGCTGCCGTTTTTCCTCGTCTACTTCCGGCTCGACCGGCGGGGTCGGGATTACGGGAAGGTCAAGGGGGGCGTGATCGTCGCCGCCAACCACCGCAGCTTCCTCGACCCCTTCGCCGTCGGCGCCTGCCTGCCCTGGCGGCGGCCGATGAACTACATGGCCAAGGTCGAGCTCTTCGAGCGGCGCTGGCAGGGGTGGGTGCTCTCCCGCCTCGGCGCCTTCCCGGTCCGCCGCGGCGAGTCCGACGAGGACTCGATGCTGACCGCGCGGATGATCGCCGAACGCGGCGGCGCCGTCTGCGTCTTCCCCGAGGGAACGCGAATCCGGCACGGCACCCTCGCCAACCCGAAGCGGGGGGTGGGACGGCTCGCCCTGCAGACCGGGGCGGTGGTGATCCCGACCGCGGTCCTCGGCACCGAAGAGGTCCGGCGCGGCTGGCGCATCCGCCCGCGCAAGGTGAAGGTGCGGCTGGGGCCGCCGATGACCTTCCCGCGCGCCGAGGGGCCCTCGCCGGCGCTGGCGGAAACGGTGACGGCGCGGATCTGGCCCAACGTCCTGCTGCAGTGGGAAGACCTCGGCGGCCTGCCGCCGATGCGCCGCGCCGCGGTGATCGGCGCCGGCAGCTGGGGGACGGCGGTGGCGGTCCTGCTGGCCCGCGGCGGGCTCGAGGTGCAGCTCGGGGCGCGGAGCGCGGAGCGGGTCGAGGAGCTGATCGAGGACGGCGAGAACCGCCGCTACCTGCCCGGCGTGCCGCTGCCGGAGTCGATCGACGTCCGTCCCGCCTCGGCGATCGAGCTCGCCGGCCTCGACCTGATCTGCCTCGCGATCCCCTCGGCGCAGCTGCCCCAGGCGGTGGGGGCGATCGCCGACCGGGTCAGCTCGCGCAGCGCGGTGCTGCTGCTGACCAAGGGGCTGATCGCCCCGCAGGGGCAGCTGCCCTCCGAGTACGTCGGCGAACGGGTGCGGGTGCGGGCGCTCGCCTCGCTCGGCGGCCCCGCCCATGCCCGCGAGGCGGTCTCGGGATCGGCGGCGCTGGTCCTCGGCTCGGGGGACGAGGAGCTGCGGGCCCAGATCGGCGAGGTCTTCGACCGCGCCGGCCTCGTCTGCGAGCGCACCCGCGACGTCACCGGGGTCGAGATGGCGGGGGCCGCCAAGAACGCCGCCGCTCTCGCCGCGGCGGCCGCCGAGCCGCACGGCCTCAACGCCGCCGGGATCGCGGTCGCGGCGATCTGGCGCGAGTGCATCGAGTACGCAGTCGCCCGCGGCGCCGACCCCGAGACCTTCGCCGGCCTGGCCGGCGTCGGCGACCTGACGGCGACGATCATGGCCCCCTCCGGCCGCAACCGCCGCGCCGGCGAGCTGCTCGGTACCGGCACCCCGGCCACGGAGATCCCGAAGAAGATCGGCCAGGCCTCGGAGGGTCTCGACACCGTCCCCCTGCTGGCGCAGGCGGTTGCCGCCTCCGGCGTCGAGGCCGACGCGCTGGCCGGGCTGGCGGCGCTGATCCACGGCGACTGCGACGCCGAGGAGTGGATGGCGGGCCTGCGCCGGGTCGAGCGCCAGAGGCAGGCCGCCTGATGGTCACGGGGGTAGGCTTGACCGGTGGGCAGCCCCGAGAAGAACGTCGAGCCGGCGGAGCTGGCTCCGGCGGCGAAGGCGGAGCTCGACCGCGCCTTCGAGGACTTCTACCGCGCCCACCTGCGCGACGTCTATTCCTATGCCTACTACCGGGTGGGGAACCACCACGACGCCGAGGACCTGACCGAGCAGGCCTTCCTGCAGGCCTACCGCCACTTCGACCGCGCCCGGCGCGAGTCCGGCGGCCGGCCGCTGCGACCGTGGGTGATCCGGATCGCCCACAACCTCGCCTCCAACTACTACCGCGATCGCTCGCGGCGGCCGCAGACGCCGCTGGAAAACGCCGACCCGATCGCCGCCCGCCACGACACCGAGGCGATCGCCGAGGGCCGCGAGGAGCTGCGGCAGGTGATGAAGCACCTCGATCTGCTTCCCGAGGACCGGCGCGAGGCGCTGATCATGCGCTTCGCCCTCGGCATGGACAACCGCGAGATCGCGCGCGCCATGGGACGCTCGGACGGGGCGACCAAGGTGCTGATCCACCGCGCGATCAAACAGCTCCAGGAGGAGATGGAAGATGAGCGAAGCGAGTGATCGTCTGACCGGATCGACCTGGGACGTCGAGGCGCTGCTGACCGACGCTCTGCGGCCGATCGATCCGCCGGAGCGGCTCTCGGGGCGGGTCGAGGACACGCTCGCCGCGGTCACCCAGGCCGCCGCCGAGGAGCTCTCCGATTGGGCCGAGGAGCTCTCCGAGAGCGAGCTGCGAGCGCTGCGCGACCCCCGCAACTGGGTGCGGCCCGTGGTCGCGGTCGGCGCCGGCGGGGCGGCGACGGGAGCGCTGGTCCTGCTCGAGCTGCGCCGCCGCAGCCGCAGGAAAAGCGAGAGCGGCCTACGCGCGCTGACGAGCTCGTTTCGCTCGCGGCTTTGAGCGTCGCGGCCGCGGCCGCTTCTTTCTCGCCGGCCGCCCGGTGGGCGTCCCCGCCACCGCGGCCAAGCCGAGCAGGCCGATGACCAGGTGCAGCCACCCGGTCCCCCAGCCGACGATCGCCAGCAGCGTGTAGAGGAGGCCGATCGCCAGCGCGTATCCGCGCGAGGAGGCGCCGGCGACGAGCAGCCCGAGGGCGCCGGTGGCGACGTAGAAGAGGTTGACCCACCCGTTCACCTGGAGGGCGCCGAGGGCGTCTTCGTAGGCGTCGAGGTCGCCGAAGGAGGCGTCGTAGAAGAAGCCGAGGATGCCGAGGACGACGAGGAGGGCCCCGACCACGGCGGCGTAGAGGCGGGCGGGGCTGGCGGGCTCCATCGGCGGCGATTGTAGGCTCCTGGGCCCGATGGCCGAGACCTGTTACCGCCACCCCGACCGCGAGACCCGCGTCTCCTGCTCCTCCTGCGGCCGCCCGATCTGCCCCGACTGCATGACCCCGACCCCGGTCGGGATGCGCTGCCCCGAGTGCGCGAGCCAGCGGACGAAGGTGGTGCAGGGGGTGGGGCGGCCGGAGGGGTTCGCGCAGACGCCGGCCACCTACGTCCTGATCGCGATCAACGTGATCGTCTTCCTGATCGAGATCGCCAACGGCTCGGGCGGGCTGAGTGAACAAGGAAGGATCAGCCAGTTCTTCGCTGACTTCTGTCTATTCGGTCCTTCGGTGGCCGAAGGCGAGTGGTATCGCCTCGTCACCAGCGGCTTCCTCCACGCCGGCATCATCCACCTCGGCTTCAACATGTTCCTGCTGCTTATCCTCGGCCGGTTGCTGGAGCCGGCGCTGGGGACGCCGCGCTTCCTTGCCCTCTATTTTGCCTCCCTGCTGGCCGGCTCCTTTGGCGCCCTGGTCGTCGACCCGGAAGCCCTCAGCGTCGGCGCTTCTGGGGCGGTCTACGGGCTGGCGGGGGCCGTTTTCATCATCGCCCGCGGACGCGGGATGGATGCCCTGGCCGGCCAGATCGGGTTCCTGATCGTCTTCAACCTGATTTTCAGCTTCGTCGTCCCGCGGATCAGCGTCGGCGCTCACATCGGCGGCCTGATCGGGGGGGTGGTCTGCGCTCTCGTCATCGTCGCCGGGGAGAAAGGGATGCTCGGGCGCAACCGGCGGCCGCTGGAGCTGCTGGGGATGGCAGCAGTCGCCGCCGCCTCCGTCGTCGGCGCTTTCGCCGTCGTCTAGCAGCTCAGCTGCCCGACGCCGGCCGCGGTACCGGCGCCCGCAGGGCGACGAAGCCGATGTTGCCCGGCGGGTCGACGAGGTCGGGGTGGAGGACGTGGCCGAGCAGCTCGACGCCGTCGACCAGGCGCTGGCCGGGCTCGGCGAAGACGGTGCCGTCGACCGCGTAGAGGCGGGTCGCGCCGAGGCTGGCGATGCTCTCCCAGTGCTCCATCGCCAGCGCCTGCGCGCTCTCCACGGACACCTCGGGCATGACCACGACGACGTCGGCGCCGAGGCTGGCCAGCTCCCCCCAGCCGACCGCCGGCGGGTTGAGGCCGGGGTCGCCGGCGACGTCTTCGCCGCCCGCGATCGAGATCATCTCCGGAACCCAGAAGCCGCCGACCCGCACCGGGTCGAGCCGCTGCAGGGCGATCACCCGCGGCGAGCCGGTCCCCGCCACGCCCGCGCGGACGGTCGCCAGCCGCCCCTCGAGCTCGCCGCGCAGCTCGTGGGCGTGCTCTTCCATCCCCGTCGCCTCGCCCAGCCTGACGATCTCTTCCAGCATCTCGCTGAGCGTGGCGATTCGCATTGCCGCTCAATATCTCACGCCGGGGCGGGTAGCTATATTCACGGTGCCGCATGGCCGAGGACGTCCCAGCCCGAAGTACCGGGTCACATAGCCGATGAGCGTCCTGCTGCTCGTCCTATTAGCGCTGTTGATCGCGATCAACGGCTTCTTCGTCGCGGCCGAGTTCGCCCTCGTCCGCACCCGCCGCGGCAAAATCGAACAGGCAGTCGAGGAAGGGGAGGCCGGGGCCGAGGCGGTGGTCGAGCAGCTCGACCGGATCGACGAATCGCTCTCCGCCTGTCAGATCGGGATCACGATGGCCTCGATCGGGATCGGCTTCCTCGGCGAGCCCTCGCTGGCGAAGCTGATCGAGCCGCTCTTCGGCAGCCTCTCTCACGCCGCCGCCGCCGCGGTCGCCCTGGCGATCGCCTTCGCCTTCGTCACCGCCCTCCACATCTCGATCGGCGAGCAGGTGCCGAAGATGCTGGCGATCGCCCAGCCGGATCGAACCGCGCGGCGGGTCTCTCGCCCGCTTGGCTGGTTCGCTCTGGCGACCACCCCCGTCACCAAAGCCCTGAGCTGGGTCTCCAACGGGGTCGTCCGCCTCTTCGGGGTCGATCCCTCCGACCTCGAGGAGCGCCACACCTCCGAGGACCTGAAACAGATCATCGACAGCTCGCGGATGGGGGGGACGCTCGACCCGGGCGAGGCCGGCATGCTCGGTGGCGTCTTCCACCTGCACGAGCAGGAGGCGCGGGAGGTGATGACGCCGATTCCCGCGGTCGTCACCGTCAACGCCTCCGAGACGGCGGAGGCGGCGCTGCGGCGCTGCGTCACCTCCGGCCACACCCGGCTGGTCGTGATCGAGGACGACAACCCCGACCGGGTGAAGGGGATCGTCCACAACAACAGCCTCGCCCGGCTCTACATGAGCGAGGGGCCCGAAGCCCCGCTGGACACGGTCGTCCGCGACGCGCTGATCGTCCCCGAGACGCGGCCGCTCGACGACCTCCTGCACGACCTCCAGGTGCAGCGCACCTCGCTCTCGGTCGTCGTCGACGAGTACGGGCGCACGATCGGGATCGTCACCGTCGAGGACATCCTCGAGGAGGTGGTGGGGGAGATCGAGGACGAGACCGACCCCCGGGCCACGGCTCTGCGCAGGCTGACCAACGGCGACTGGTTCGTCCGCGGCCACGTCTCGCTTGGGGACCTGGCCGACGCGGGGATCGAGCTGCCGGTCGACTCAGACGCCTACAACTCGGTCGGCGGCTACGTCTTCGGCGAGCTCGGCCGGCTGCCGAAGCGGGGCGACTCGATCGTCGCCAACGGCTACACGATCCGGGTCGAGGCGGTGCGGGAGAACCGGATCGAGGCGGTGCGGATCAGCAGCGACGACGACGGTTCCGTCCGCACCCCCGCCTAACTTCATCGAGCAACCCGCGACCGCTCGAACCTGGAGGAACCGTATGTGGGTTGTACGCCTGACCGACAAGCAGCTCGAGGTCCTGAGGGCGTTGCTGCGCTCCGAGGAGCATCTCGGCCCCGCGCTCAAAGGCGCCATCGAGGCCCTCGACCTCGCCCGCTGGGACGACCTGCCCGAGGCTGAGTTGCCCTGGGAAGAGGTGGAGATCGTCGCCCGCCGTCAGGGCATCAGCGAGGCCGACGTGATCTGGGACCTGTCCGGAAAGAGCAGCAAAGCGGCGTAGCGCCGCCGCTCACTCAGTCGTAGCTGTAGAAGCCGGCGCCGCTCTTGCGGCCCAGCTTGCCCTCTCCGACCAGCTCGACCAGCAGTCCCGGGGGCTGGCTGGCGGCCTCGCCGTTCTCCGCGTGGAGAGCGTCGCCGATCGCCTTGGAGACGTCGAGTCCGACGAAGTCGAGGAGCGCCAACGGCCCCATCGGGTGGCCGGCGCCGAGCTTCATGCAGGTGTCGACCTCACCCGGCTCCATCCCCGTCCGCTCGATCAGGCGGACGGCTTCGAAGAGGTAGGGGAAGAGGAGGCGGTTGACGACGAAGCCCGCCTGGTCGGGGACCTCGACCGCGGTCTTGCCCAGCGCGGCGCACCAGGCGAGGACCTTCTCGCGCGAGTCGGCGGCGGCGTCGGGAATGCAGACCTCGATCAGCTTCATCCGCGGCACCGGGTTGAAGACGTGGAAGCCGAAGAGCCGGGGGGTGCCGGCCGCCTGGGCGATCTCGGCGATGCTGAGCGACGAGGTCGTGGTGCCGAGGTCGGCGCTGGGGCAGGCCGCGGCGATCGCCCGCAGCAGCTCCCCCTTCGGCTCGACCTCCTCGACGATCGCCTCGACGACGACGTCGCAGTCGGCGAGGTCGTTCGGATCGGTGGTGACCCGCAGCCGCGAGGGCTCGGCGCCCTCGATCTTGGCGCAGGCGGCGACCACTTTCTCCTCGGCGCGCCAGGCGGAAGCCTCGCTGCGCGCGAGCAGGATCGTGTCGGCGGTCGTGGTTGAGACCGCGGCAAGGCCGGTGGCAATTGCCCCGCTGCCCGCGATCCCCGGACTCGAGTAACCCTGGTTAGCGCTCATTGGCCGGGGCTTCTATCACGCCACAGCGCCGCGATGACGTGCGGGTTCGGGATGCCGCGATCCCTGGCTGATTGACCAGTCAGTCAGCTACTCTCAATGGAGAGGCAGCGCGTGCGCGCGCCGATGATCTTCAGAGAACGGAGGCTGGCGATGGAAAACGGCAACGGCAGGTTCGGCGGCAGCGAAGTCGTCATCGTCGAGGCGGCGCGGACCCCGATCGGGCGCGGCCACCCGGAGAAGGGCTACTACAAGGACCTCCACCCCTCGAACCTTCTCGCCCGCACCTACAGGGAGCTGATCGACCGCGCCGGCATCGACCCGAACGAGGTCGGCGACGTGATCGCCGGCTGCGTCCAGCAGTTCGGCGAGCAGGGGCTGAACATCGGCCGCAACGCCTGGCTCGAGGCCGGCCTGCCGCAGGAGGTCCCGGCGACCACCGTCGACCGCCAGTGCGGCTCCGCCCAGCAGGCCGTCAACTTCGGCGCCGCGCTCATCGCCTCCGGCGTCCACGACGTCGTCATCGGCTCGGGCGTCGAGCACATGGGCCACATCCCGTTCGCCGCGGGCATGAAGACCCAGGAGCACTTCGGCTCGGCGTTCACGCCGAAGCTCATGGAGAAGCACAACCTCG
>Ga0247774_1000067_pt1 | contig 47057 bp, 55 predicted proteins | sample UWRJL001104B6_FD_179933 | JGI IMG/M metagenome (GOLD analysis project Ga0247774, IMG submission 179933) | Plant litter microbial communities from Arlington Agricultural Research Station in Wisconsin, United States - UWRJ-L001-104B-6 | ecosystem: Environmental > Terrestrial > Plant litter >...
AGGGCAAGCTCCGCACCAAGCTCAACCTCACCGGGCAAAACGGCAGGCCCTACTTCACCGAACCGCGGTTGAAGCCCTCGGGGTGCAAGGGCAAGAAGGGCAAAGGCGGGGGCGGGAAAGGGAAGAAGCGTTAAAGCGCTTCTTGCCGCAGCCCGCAGTACGGGCAGTCGCTGACGTCCAAGCCGATCAGCTGGTCGCAGCGGCGACAGGCACGGAGGTTTTCCGGGCTGCGGGGAAGGGAGGAGACCGAGGGGGCCAGCGGCAGGACCATGGCCACGGGCTCCATCTCCTCGCCGGTCTCGCGATCGACGTAGACCGAGCCCGGCTCGGCGTGGGCAATTGCCTCCCGGCCCGAGGCCGCGGCGCGCATGCGGTAGAGCTGCTTCTCGTTCATCGCCGGGAAGACTATTAGCTTGGGCGGTTCCAATGCGCGTTCTCATCTTCCACGGCTACATGCTGCGCGGCACCGGCAGCAACATCTACAACGCCAACCTGGCTCCGGCGCTGGCGCGGCTGGGCCACGAGGTGCACCTGCTCTGCCAGGACCGGGAGGTGCAGCTGGAAGGGGTGGAGGTCCATAACCCCGACATCGGCGGGCTGCTGCCCGTCTACGTCAGGGACCCCTACGAGGGGTTCGAGGTCAAGACCTTCCCCGAGCTGAGCGAGGCCGAGCTCGACCGCTACATCGAGGCCAACGTCGCCGCCGTGCGGGATGTGGCGGAGCGCGCCGGTGGCATTGACGCCGCCCTCGCCAACCACCTGGTGATGGGCCCGGCGATCCTCGCCCGCGCCGGCGTCGCCCCCTTCGCGGCGAAGATCCACGGGTCGGCGCTCGAGTACACGGTCAAGCCGCACCCGCGCTTCCTGCCCTACGCCCGCGAGGGCATGGAGGCCGCCAACGGCGTCCTCATCGGCTCCACCCACACCGCCGAGTCGCTCTGGGCCGCGCTCTCCGACCTCCCGGACCTGCGCGAGAAGACCCGGCTGGGGCCGCCGGGGGTCGACGTCGAGGAGTTCCGCCCCCGTGGCGAGCGCGAGAGCCTGGTTGCCTTCGTCGGCAAGCTGATCGTCTCCAAGGGAGTAGACCTCCTGCTCGCCGCCTGGCCGCTGGTGCGGGCGGCTCACCCCGGCGTCCGCCTCGAGGTCGCCGGCTTCGGCGCCTACGAGGAGGGGCTGCGGCGGCTGCTGGCGGCGCTGGAGCGGGGAGACCTCGACGAGGCCCGCGAGGTGGCCCGCCTCGGCTGGGCGCTCGAGGGGGGAGAGGAGAGGCCGCTGCCGATCCTCTCGGCCTTCCTCGCCGATCCTCCCGCCGAATACGCGGAGATGGCGCGCGCGGCGGCGGGCTCGGTCGAGCTCGCCGGCCGGCTCGAGCACCACGAGGTCGCCTCCTTCTTCCCGCGGGCCGAGGCGATGGTGATGCCGAGCACCTTCCCCGAGGCTTTCGGGATGGTCGCTGTCGAGGCCGCCGCCTGCGGGACGCTGCCGGTCTCGGCGGGGCACTCGGGGATGCTGGAGGTCTCGCGGCAGCTGCAGGCGGCCCTCCCGGACGCGGCTGCGCCCCTGACCTCGTTCCCCGTGGAGGAGGGCGCCGTCGAGGCGATCGCACAGCGGCTGAGCGCCTGGCTCGCGCTTCCAGAGGCCGAGCGGGAGCGGGCCCGGTCGGCGCTGGTCGAGACCGTCGCCCGGCTCTGGAGCTGGGAGGGGGTCGCCCGCGGCGTCCTCGCCGCAGCCGCCGGAGAGCTGGAGGAGCTGCCCCGCCCGGCAAGCTAGTGGCAAGCGTCACCTGGACCCGCAAAGCCTCCCGCCGCCGCTTCAATAGAATGCCCGCCGCCCCAATGTACGGCCGCCTGCCCATAGTGAAGATGCTGCTGGTGACGATCGCCCTGACGGTGGTCATCTCGGCGGTGATGGTCCCGATCAACTGGAACGGCCAGGGGGCTTCGACGGCCGCGCCGAAGATCGATCACCTGCTCAACGTGATGATCGTCCTCTCCTCCTTCGTCTTCTCGCTGGTGATGGTGATGCTCTTCTACGCGCTGTGGAAGTTCAAAGCCAAGCCGGGGGACGAATCCGACGGCGAGCCGATCCACGGCAACACCCGCCTGGAGATCGCCTGGACCCTGATCCCGACGATCATCGTCCTCTTCGCCGGCGGCTACAGCTGGAAGGTGCTCGACGACATCGAAGAGTCGAAGCCGGAGGGGCAGTACCTCACCGTCGCGGTCTTCTCGCAGCAGTTCGCCTGGAGCTTTGCCTACCCGGGCAAGGACTACGCCTGGAGCGAGGGCGAGCTGCACGTTCCGGTCAATCGCCAGGTCCAGTTCAAAATGCACGCCCTGGACGTGATCCACTCCTTCTGGGTGCCCGAGTGGCGGATCAAGAAAGACAACGTGCCGGGGATCACGACCACCGCGATCGTCACCCCGGACAAGGTCGGGACCTACCAGCTCGTCTGCACCGAGCTCTGCGGCTTCGGCCACGCGACGATGCGGGCCAAAGTCGTCGTCGAGCCCTACGGCAAGTGGGAGAAATGGGTCGAAGGCCTCGATCGGGAAGCGCCCAAAGAACTGATGGAAACCGTCGAAGTGGACTCCGCGACCAACCCGCCGGCTCTGGGGGCCGGAGGGGCATAATGGGGAAGAGCTGATGGTTGACGCAATCAAGAGACCCGGCTGGTGGCGCGGCCTGCTCGGCGCCATCGCCTTCGGCGCGTTCGGATTCGGCCTCGTCATCGCCCTGCGGGCGATCTCCGACCTGCCGCTGTACCAGACCGAACAGACCGGCTACCCGCACATCATCGTCCCGGCGGTCACCGCCCCGCTCGGCTTCCTCGCCGGCTTCGGCTGCTTCGACTACTGGCTGCGCTGGGCGGCCGGGATGCCGACGATCCCGGAGGACCACTCCCAGCACGGCGCCAAGAGCTGGAAGGACTACTTCCGCTTCAACACCGACCACAAGGTGATCGGCGTCCAGTACGTAGTCACCACCTTCATCTTCTTCTTCATCGGCGGCCTGATGGCGATGCTGATCCGAGCCGAGCTGGCGCAGCCGGGCACCCAGATCGTCGAAGCGGCGACCTACAACAGCCTCTTCTCGACCCACGCGGTGCTGATGATCTTCGTCTTCGTCATCCCGGTCTTCGCCGGGTTGGCGAACTACGTGCTGCCGCTGATGATCGGCGCGCCCGACATGGCCTTCCCGCGCCTCAACGCGCTCAGCTTCTGGATGCTGCCGCTGGCCGGGCTCCTCTTCATCGGCAGCTTCCTGGCGCCGGGCGGCGCCTTCGACGCCGGCTGGACCGGTTACGCGCCGCTCTCGACCGGGGCGCCGCTGGGCCAGTCCTTCTTCAACCTCGGCGTCCAGTTCGCCGGTGCCTCGTCGATCGCCACCGCGCTCAACTTCCTGGTCACGATCATCACCATGCGGGCGCCCGGGATGACCTTCTGGCGGATGCCGCTGCTGGTCTGGGCGAACCTCTCGACCTCGCTTCTGGTCGTCGCCGCGACCCCCTTCATCGCCGGCGTCCAGTTCATGGTCCTCTTCGACCGCGCCCTGCACACCAACTTCTTCCAGTTCGCCGGTGGCGGCGACGTAATCAGCTACCAGCACATCTTCTGGTTCTACTCGCACCCGGCGGTCTACATCATGATGCTGCCCGGGTTCGGAATCATCTCCGAGGTCATCTCGACCCACGCCCGCAAGCCGATCTTCGGCTACCGGCTGATGGCGCTGGCGCTGATCGGGATCGTCGTCCTCAGCTACTCGGTCTGGGCCCACCACATGTTCGTCGCCGGCATGTTCTCGTGGCTGCGGGTGCCGATGATGATCACCACCCTGCTGATCGCGGTTCCGACCGGAATCAAGATCTTTTCCTGGCTGGGCACGCTCTACTTCGGCAAGATCCACACCTACTCGACCGCGATGCTGTTCGCGCTCGCCTTCATCGTCACCTTCACGATCGGCGGCATCAGCGGCGTCATGCTCGGGATGGTGCCGATCGACATCCACGTCTCCGACACCTACTTCATCGTCGCCCACATCCACTTCGTCCTCTTCGGCGGCTCCGTCTTCACGATCTTCGCCGGCGTCTACCACTGGTTCCCGAAGATGACGGGCCGGATGTATGACGAGAAACTCGGTCGCGTCCACTTCTGGGGCACCCTGATCGGGACCTGGGGCACCTTCGTCCCGATGCACTGGGTCGGGATGGACGGGATGCCGCGTCGCGTCGCCGACTACGCCGAACAGTTCGGCAACTGGAACCTGATGATCAGCGCCTTCGCCTTCATGCTCGGCGCCGTCCAGCTCGTCTTCCTCTACAACATGGTTGTCAGCTGGCGTTACGGCCCGAAGGCCGAGGCCAACCCCTGGCGCGCCAACTCGATCGAGTGGCAGGTCTCCTCGCCGCCGCCGATCTTCAACTTCGACGAGATCCCGCGGGTCGTCGGCGGCCCCTACGAGTTCGGGATCCCGGGCGCGAAACACGCGATCATGGCCGGTGAAGGCGCCGAGGTGCCCGAGGGCGAGAAGAGCGTGGTGGGCAGCACCTCATGAGTCCGGAGCCGAGCGACGAGCGCAAGCCCCTGCTGGTCTTCCTCAACGAGGTTGCCGGCGGCCGCAAGCTCCTGCAGGCGGTTCGCGAGCGCCAGGAGCAGGTCTCGGGCGTGGTCGTCGCAGCGCCGCAGAACCAGCCTTCGGTCGGGCAGCTGATCGACTCGAGCGAGGTGCGCGAGGCGGCTCGCGCCCGGGTCGAGGTGACGATGGCCGTGCTGAGCGAGTTCGGGATCCCCTCGGTCGGCGAGGTGATGGACCCGGAGCCGGCGCTGGCGCTGGACGACGCCGTACGGGCCCATCGCCCGAGCGAGGTGCTGCTCTCCTGCCTTTCCGACACGCGCTTCGGCTTCATGCGCCGCGACCTCGTCGAGTGGGTGCGCGAGCGGCTCGAGCCCGAGGTGAAGCTGACCCACATCCCGGTGCGGATCGAAGATGACGCGATTCGCTGGGACCTCAACCACACGCTGGTCGTGGCGACCAAGACCGTCGCCGCTCCCGACCTGATCAACCGGCTGAAGGAGCGCGCCGGCATCCGGCCCCACCGCTTCACGATCATCTGCCCCCGCGCTGAGGACGTCAGCGAGCCGCAGGTCGTCCGCGACCTCGCCTCGACCCTGGCCGAGCTCTACCGCTCCGAGATCGATGCGACCGGCCAGCCGATGAGCCCTGATCCCTTCTACGCGGTCAAGAACGCGATCGAGCACTACCGGATCGACGACATCCTCATCTCCACCTATGCGGGCGAGCGCTCGCAGTGGCTCGAGGACAACCTGATCGGCCGGGTGCGCGAGATCACCGAGAAGTCCGTCGAGCACATCGAGGTCGGCCGGTCGGCGACCGCCGTCGCCGCCGCCGTGGCGGAGGGAGGAGAGGCCTGATGGAGAGCGCCACCGTCGCCCTCGGGCACGCCGAGGAGCACGACCACCACGGTCCGCCGGAGGCTCACCAGAGCTCCCGGATCGACCGTCAGACGTTGGGAATCCTCCTCTTCATCGTCTCCGAGGTGATGCTGTTCGGGGCCTTCTTCGCTTCCTACTTCTTCCTCCGCGTCGTCGTCGACCCGGGGAGCTGGCCGCCGGGGAACTACGAGCTGCCGAAGGCGGTGGCGGGGATGAACACGGTGATCCTCGTCTCCTCCAGCTTCACGGTCCACTACGCGCTGGAGTCGATCCGCCGCGGCAACCGCGCCGGTCTCAAACTGGGCTTGGTGGCGACCTGGCTGCTGGGCGCGACCTTCCTCTTCATCCAGGTGAACGAGTACGTCCACCTCGGCTTCAGCGCCCGCGATCTGGCGTTCGGCTCGATCTTCTACAGCCTCACCGGCCTCCACGGAGCCCACGTCTTCGTCGGCCTGATGCTGCTCTCGTTCGCGTCGATCCGCGCCTTCCGCGGCCACTTCGGGCCCGCTGAGAAGGACCACCTCGGAGTCGAGGTGCCGGGCATCTACTGGCACTTCGTCGACATCATGTGGATCATCGTGTTCGTCACGGTCTACATCCTCTGAAGCTCAACGAGGCAGCCGTCTTCAAATGGGTCGTGATCGTCGGGATCGCGGCGGCTGCGGTGATCGCGGTGACGCTGTTGACCCGGCCGTTGGTGGGCTCCCTGCTGGGACTGGCGCTGGTGATTGCCGGCTGTATCTACGCCTACCGGTGGCTGCGACGAAGACGTCGCTGAATTGGCACAGAGAATTTTCTTTCTACGACAAAAAGTTGCACTTCGCTCGGTAGCATGGCAGCATGCAGACCATCGTGAGAGAGGGCTGGACCGACGAGCGGCTGGACGAGTTCGGGAAGCGGATGGATGAACGCTTCGACCGGGTCGACGAACGATTCGGCGCGGTGCGGCAGGAGATGAAGCAGGGATTCGAGCAGGTCGATCGGCGCTTTGAGGAGGTTGACAAGCGCTTCGAGCAAATCGACAAGCGCTTCGAGCAGGTCGATAGACAGCTCGACAGACTGGGCAGCGGAATCGAAACGGTTCAGAAGGCCATCGTCTTCGGTGCCATCACCATGTCTTCGGCGTTCATCGCCGGCTTCGTCGCGATAGCTACCCAGATCTGACCTGGCGACGCTGGAGCAGCTCCAGCGTCGCCAGCGTCAAAGCGATCGGGACCGTGGCCGGGGTCTGGTCGACGAAGAAGAAGAGCAGGTCGAAGGCGGGGCAGATCAACGCGGCCAGGGCGGCGCCGCGCAGCTGCAGGCGGCGATCGGAGGCGAGCAGGGCGCCGAGGGTGGCGGCGATGAAGAGGTCGCCGAAGCCCATCAGCGCCGAGCCGAAGGTGGCGAGTTGGAGGCGGGGGAGGTCGGCCACGGGGGCCGCGGCGTTGAGGACGGCGTTCGGGCCCTGCAGGAGGTCGGAGGCGATCAGCCAGGCGTCGACCGCGGCCATCAGGTAGATCCCGAGCTTGAGCCAGCGCGGGGGGACGACGCAGGCGACGAGCCAGCCGAGGGTGACGCAGGCGAGGGCCGAGAGCGCGAGGGCGGCAGTCTCGCCCGACAGGGCGCCCTCGGCTGCCCAGGCGATCGCGAAGAGCGGTGCGACGGCAAGCGCCCACGGCGGTCGGGCGCCTCGCAGGAGCCAACCCAGAGCGGCGGCGGCAAGCGGCGGCACCGCGACCAGCGCCAGATAGGTGAGGAAGCGGGCGCTGGCCGACTCGAGCGCGATCGCGGAGACGACCACGACGATCGAGAGCGGCAGCACCAGCGCCCACCAGCGGCTGTGCAGGCGCCGGACGAGCGCCGGATGGGGAGCCCGGGGAGCCGCTACCAGGGCGGCCTGGACGAGGCTGAGAACGCCGATCGAGAGCCAGAAGGGGAGCAAGCCTCAGATCGATCCCGCGGTGGCCGGGGTCGGCCGTTCGGCCTCCTCGTGCCTGGCCGGAGAGGATTCGCCCCGAGGCTCGAGCCGCCCGGCGGCGGCGACCGTCCACAGCATCGCCAGCCAGTTGCAGGTGGCGACGGCGATGTGGACCCAGACCAGCCCCGCCGGCAGCTCCAGGGCCCACTGGAGGCCGCCGACGGCTCCCTGCAGGGCGAGGAGGCCGAGGACCGCCGTGAGCGGCCTCAGGGCGCGTCTCTCGCCGCCCTGGCGGCGGAGCAGGAGCCAGACCGCGATCGCGGCGACGCCGTAGATCGCGGCGATCGCCGCGTGTCGCTGCACGACCCACTCGAGGGTGCCGGTGCCCTCGAAGTCGAAGCGCTGCACCAGTTCCCCCTCGTGATCGCCGGCGTGCGGCCCCGAGGCGGTGGCGATCGTCCCCGCCAGGATCGTCAGCTGCCCGAGCGGGATCAGCGCCCGGACCGCCCAGACGCCGAGGCGGTCCTGCGAGCGCCGGCGCTGATGCGGTTCGTAGCGCGAGCACCAGGCGAGGGCGAAGGCCGCGTCCAGCAGCATCATCGAGAGGATGAAGTGCGACATCACCAGCTCGGGGGCGAGGTGGTGCTTGACGACGAGGGCGCCGAGGATCGCCTGCCCCATCACCCCGAGCGGCAGCAGGGCCCCGAACAGGGCGAGGTGCCAGCGGAAGGGCTTGCGGAACCAGGCGAGGACGCTGGCGGCGATCACGGCGAAGCCGACGAAGCCGGTGAGGAGGCGGTTGCCGTACTCGATCACCGCGTGATAGTCGAGCGGCGGCGTCGTCCCGCCGTAGCATTTCGGCCAGTCCGGGCAGCCGAGCCCGGAGCCGGTGAGGCGGACCGCGGCGCCGGTGAGCACGATCAGCGAGAGGGCCGCGAGGGCGACGAGGGTGATCTGCGCGTAGCGCTGCGGGGAGACCTCGAGGCGGCTTTTCAGGCGTTCTCGCATCTGTGAGCCATCATGGCAGCGGCCGCCGGCCGCTTCGCTCAGCCTTTGGATTTGCCGGCTTCGCCGCCGCCGGCGTTTTCGAGCAGGTATTTGACGAGGTCTTCGATTTCTTTCGGAGACAGGGTCTGCTCGTAGTTCTGCGGCATCACGTTGGGCGGGTAGCCCGGGACGATCTCGGCGTTCGGGTCCGTGATCATCTCTTTGACCGCGGCCTCGGTCTCGCCGGGGAGTTCTTCGTCGAGGTTGGGTCCGACCATCCCGCCCGCTTCGGCCGCGGCGAAGGTGTGGCAGCCACCGCAGCCGTTGTTGGCGAAGACCTGGGCACCGGGGCCTCCCGCGACCTTTGGCGGTGCGGCGCCCGGCACGCCGGCCCATTCGCCGACGTAGGCGGCGACGTCGTCGAGGTCCTGGCCGGTGACGATGTCAGCCGGCATCGAGATGCGGGGATTGCTGGTCGACGGGCGTGGGTACTCGACCTGCGCCTTGACCACCCCCTCGATCGTGTCCGAATCGTTGCCTTCGGCTCGCGCTGCGGCGAAGGCGTGGTCCAGGTTGGGGCCGACTTCGGCGCTCGTGCCGGCCTGCGCCAGTGCATGGCAGGTGCCGCATTTCTGGACGAAGAGAGCCCGGCCGCGCTCGGGGTCGGCGCTCGTCGTGCCGCAGCCGGAGGCGACCACCGCGAGGGCGATCAGGGCCGCGAGGGCGAGCAGCGGGGTGGTGAATTTGGGCAGGCGTGGCATGGGGGAAAACGCGGGCCGGAGTCTATATGTCGGCGCCCCCGGCAAGCGTCCCGTCGCCGGGGGCGATTCGGATACTCTTGAGTCGATCCGCACTAACTTGGGAGGCAAAGCGATCGGAGGTCGCAGATGCAGGTGAAGGACGGGATGTCCGAGATAACGCTGACCGTGGGACCCTCCCATACGCTGCGCGAGGCGGCGCAGAAGATGGTCGAGAAAGGGACCGGCGCGGCGGTGGTGATCGACGCCGAGATGCCGACCCCCTCGATCGTCACCGAGCGTGACCTGCTGATCGCCATCGCCCGGGGTCAGGACCCCGATCTGGAGCGGGTCGCCGACCATATGAGCGAAGGGGTTCTCAGCGCCGCCCCCGACTGGAGCCTCGAGCGGGCGGCGGCGGAGATGTCCCGCCGCAACGTCCGCCACCTCGTCGTCTTCGACGGGGGGGAGCCGGTGGGCGTCCTCTCGATGCGCGACATCGTCCGCTGCTGGACGAGCGACGGTGCTACGTCGGAAATGCCGTTGCCGAGCTGAGGCTCAGCGCGGGGGGCCGCTGATCGTTTCCACCGGCAGCGCGGCGCCGCGGGTCTCCTGGCGGCGCGGGAGGCGGTAGTAGTCGCGGATCGCGCCGCGGACGATGCTGCGGAAGGCGGCGAGGAAGAAGATCGCGCCGGCGATGCCCCAGATCAGGGGCGGGAAGATGAAGCCCGAGGCGAAGGTCCCGCAGAGGAGCCCGACGGCGCCGAGGGCGAGGAAGGCCGGGGCCCAGGAGGGGCGCGGCGTGTAGATCGTCTCGCCCGGCTCGGGAACTTGTCGGTGCTCGGCCATTTCCTACTGGGCGATGTAGAGGAAGGCGGCGACGAAGCAGAGGGCGAAGACGCCGGCGGCGATGCCCCCGGTGACCAGGCCGGCGCTGAGGTTCCTGCGTGCGGTCTCGCGGTCCATTGGGCGGAGTTCTATCAGTCCTGGTGGAGGCCGGGCGGGCGAGAAGGAGCTCAGACGTTGGCCGCGATGGCCATCGAGAGGAAGAGCAGGGCCAGGTAGGCGAGGGAGAAGAGGTAGGTGCGCAGCGCCCAGCGGCGGTCGGCGGTGCGCAGGAGCTTGACTGCGAAGGCGATGAAGGCGCCGCCGAGGAGGATCGAGGGGACGACGTAGGCGACGCCGAGGCCGCCGGCGCAGAAGGGGAGCTGGGTCACCGCGTAGAGGAGGACGGTGTAGAGGAGGATCTGGCGCCGGGTCTCGTCCTCGCCGCGGACGACCGGCAGCATCGGGATCCCCGCCTTCGCGTACTCGTCCTTCATCAGCAGCGAGAGAGCCCAGAAGTGCGGTGGCGTCCAGAAGAAGACGATCGCGAACATGTAGAAGGCCATGCCGCTGAGCTCGCCGGTGACGGCCGCCCAGGCGACCAGCGGGGGCACGGCGCCGGCGGCGCCGCCGATGACGATGTTCTGCGGCGTCCGCCGCTTCAGCCAGAGGGTGTAGACGCCGACGTAGCCGACGAAGCCCGAGAGCGAGAGCACCGCCGCCAGCGGGTTGACGGTCAGCGACAGCAGCAGGAAGGAGGCCGCTCCCAGGGCGAGGCCGAAGGCGATCGCCGCGCCGGGGGAGATGCGGCCCGAGGCGACGGGGCGGCTGGCGGTGCGGGCCATCGTGCGGTCGACGTCGCGGTCGACGGCGTGGTTGATCGCCCCGGCGCCGCCGGCGGAGAGGGCCCCGCCGAGGCAGGTGAGGAGGATCAGGCCGAGCGAGGGGTCGCCGGCCACGTACATCGTCGTCACCGTGGTGAACAGCAGCAGCGACTGCACCTTCGGCTTGGTCAGCGTCAGGTAATCGCGGACGACGGTGGGGAGGAGCGAGCGGGTGGCGGCCGCCGTCGGGTTGGGCGCGGTTTGCGCGCCGGCGCCGGATTGCATGGCGCTCAGGCTACCGGCTGCGATTCGCGGCTCGCCGGCTGCTCGCTGCGGCGGCTGCGATGGCCGATCGCCTCGCGGATGTCACGCAGCGGCTGGGCGCTGCGGACGTCGGGGAGGACGTCGAAGTTGTGGGGCTCCGGCGGCGAGAGCGCGAACCACTCGAGGGTCTCGCCTCCCCAGGGGTCGTGACCGGCCTCGGGCCCGTTCTCGCGGCTGGCGATCGCGTTGACGAGCGTCAGCAGGATCCCGACGAAGAGGATCAGCACCCCGATCGAGGCGATCACGTTGTAGGCGGTGACGTCGTTTTCGCCGAAGTACTTGTAGGCGTCGACCACCTGCCCCTCGAAGGTGCCGGCGAAGAACAGCGGCACGAAGCCGAGCAGGAGGCCGATCAGGATCGTCCAGAAGGAGATCCGGCCGAGGCTCTCGCCCATCGTCCGCCCGGTCATCTTCGGGAACCAGTGGTAGAGGGCGGCGAAGCCGCCGAAGACGGCGGCGCCGATCAGCGCGAAGTGGGTTGCGGCGGTGGCGTCGGTGGTGTTCTTCAGGTGCCAGGCGGAGGCGACCAGCGAGTGGCAGAGCTCGCTGGCGAGCCCGATCGCGATCGCGAAGATCGCGCCCAGCGCGAACAGCAACGGCGCCCGCATCCGCAGGGTGCCGCCGGCGAGGGTCGCGATCAGGTTGAAGATGACCAGCCCGAAGGGGACGATCAGCGCCAGCGACATCAGCATCGCGTAGTACATCCAGCCGATCCCGATCGGGGCGGTCAGCATGTTCTGCATCCAGGCCAGCGTCCCGATCACCGCGATCGCGGCCAGGGAAGCCATCGTCACCGGCCGGTTGAAGAGCGGTTTGCGGGCGAAGGTCGAGGCGATTTCGGCGATCGCGCCGAAGGCGAAGATCAAGAGCAGCATGTAGCTGCCGGTGAAGAAGATCCAGCTCAGGTGCTGCCAGAGGAGGGGGGCGCCGCCGGACCCGTCGGCGAAGAAGGTCCCTTCGTAGTTGCGGTCGATCATCAGCATCGTCAGCGCCGCCAGCAGCACCGGCCCGATCACGACCATCAGCCAGGAGCCGACGGTCGCCGCCCAGGCGAAGAGCGGCATCCGGCGCCAGGCGAGGCCGGGGGCCCGCATCGCCCGCAGCGTCGCCACCAGGTTGACCGAGAGGAGGACGAACCCGAGGGTCGCCAGGCCCGTGGCTGCGGCCCAGGCGTCGACCCCGTTGTTGGAGAGGAAGGCGCGCTCGCTCAGCGGCGCCAGCGGGTTGATCCCGGCCTCGGAGGGGGTGAAGAGGAAGCCCGCGTAGAGGACCGCGGCGCCGGCCACCCAGAGCGCCACGCCGACCTGGCCGAGGCGCGGCAGCGCGGTTCCGCGGGCGCCGATCTGCAGCGGCGCCACGTAGTAGAAGAGGCCGAGCGCCAGCGGCAGCGCGAAGAAGAAGATCGCCGTCGCTCCGTAGAGCGAGAGCATCCGGTTGAAGGCGACGGGGTCGAGGAAGGTGTTTTCCGGGACCAGCAGCTGGATCCGCATCAGCACCAGCTCGACCAGGGCGATGAAGAGGAAGCCGAGGGCGCCGCAGACGAGGATCCGGCCGACGTCCTTGTGGTCGGCCGAGGTGGCCAGCTGCTGCCAGCGGGGGCGGCTGGGGCTGTAGCCGTCGGCGATCAGCTCGGGGCGGGGGCTGGGGCTCATGGCGTCTCTCCGTCTTCGATCAGGCCGACGACCCTTTCCTCGGCGGCTTCGATCTCTTCGTTCCGGGTTTCGATGAAGGCTTCGTATTCCTCGGGAGAGACCACTTCGACGGCGGTTCTCATCGCGGCGTAGGCCTGGCCCGAGAGGGTGGCGGAGTCGCCCTTGTAGGTGCCTTCGTCGTCGGCGATGAAGAGGACCCGGTTGGTCTTGCCGGGGACGGCGTCGGCCTTGCGCGCCAGTTCATCGACGTTCCAGGTGTGGACGACGTCGGTCGACTCGAGCTGGAGCTCGATCGCGGTGTCGACCGGGACCACCAGCTTGTAGTAGGAGAAGGCGCCGTTGGGGTAGTCGTAGCGCCACAGCCACTGCTGGCCGGTCGCTTCGATCCGCAGCGGCTCCCCTTTCAGCGAGGCGAGGCCGGCCTCGCCGGTTTCGCGGCCTTCGCGGGCGTTGCCGGTGAAGACGACGCCGAGGATGAAGAGCAGCGCCGCAAAGACCGTCAGCAGACCGGCGACCCGGAACTGCAGGCCGCGGCCGCTGTGCAGCTGGCGCGGCTCGGCGCCGCGCTCGGAGCGGAAGCGGCGGACCACGTAGAGCAGCGCGACGGTAACCGCGACCATGACGATCGCGGCGGCGGCGATGCCGATCCAAAGCAGGGTGTCGATCTGGTCAGAGCCAGGGGAGTGCGGCGACAAAGCGCGGCCATTCTATTCACGCCGGGCGGCGCCGCGGCTTCCGGCTGCCTCCCGCCCCCGGACCTATACTCGCCGCGCTGATGAAGAGGCGCTCCCGGCCATCAAGCGCGCTTCCCCTCGCGGTGCGGGCCGGTGCCCTCACCACGATCGGGGCGGCGGTTGCGGTTCCGCTCCTGCGCCGCCGCCTGCGGGTCCCCGCCGGGGTCACCGTCGCGACCGTCGCCGCCGCGCCGCTGGCGCTGGCGGTGCTGCAGCCGCGCTCGAAGCGGCGCGACGTCGCCCTCTTCGCCCTGCAGATGTGGGCCTTCACCGTCGCCCACGAGCTCCCCTACGACGACCCGGAGCGCCTCCGCGCCCGCCTCCACACCCGCTACCCGATCCGCGTCGACCGCGTGATCGGCGCCGGCCGGCTCCCCAACGCGCGCCTGCAACGGGCGTTCGCGCGGATGCCGGGGGTCGGCGTCGTCGACAAAGTCCTCACCTGGACCCACTGGCTCTGGTTCATCGAGCCGTATCTCTCCCTGGCCCTGATCCTGGTCCGCCACAACGAGCGCTTCCCGCGCTCGGCCCGGCAGATGGCGGCGGTCTTCGACCTCGGCTGCGCGGTCTACTTCGCGGTTCCGACCGCACCGCCGTGGTGGTCCTCCGAGCAGGGCCTGACCGGGGAAGAGGTGCGGCGGATCATGGTCGAGGTGGGGGAACCGACCTGGGGGCGCGCCTGGGAGCGGATGTACGACGCGCTCGGCGGCAACCCCTGGGCGGCGATGCCCTCGCTCCACTTCGCCACCTCGCTGGCGGCCGCGCTCTCGCTCTCGGAAGCCGGCAAGGTCGAGGGGGCGATCGGCTGGGGCTACGCCGGCACTCTCGGCTTTGCCCTCGTCTACCTGGGGGAGCACTACGTCACCGACCTGCTCGCGGGCGCGGCGCTGGTGGCGGCCGTGCGCAAGGGCGAGCCGCTCGCCGAACCCCTCGTACGCGGGGTGAACGGAGCCCTGCAGCGTCTGGAGAGGATCGCAAGCGGGTAATTTCCAGGCGTGTCTCCGGAAGACTCGGCGAATGACTCGGCGAACGGGAACAACCGCTTCGCCGAAATGCCGATCTTCACCACGCGACGGCTGGTCCAGACCGTCGTCGTCGTCTTCATCCTGCTCGGCGCGATCTACTTCCTCTTCCCGAAGCTGGTCGGGCTCGGCGACGCCCTCAGCCGGCTCGACGAGGCCGACCCGGTTTGGATCGCGATTGCGATCGGCTTCAACATCGTCGCCTACGCCACCTACATCGCCCTCTTCAAGGCGGTGGTCGGCGGCGACGCGCTGCGCCTGCGCTGGAGCGAGACCTACGAGATCAACATGGCCGGGGTGGCCGGGACGCTGCTCTTCTCGGCCGGCGGTGCCGGCGGCATCGCGGTCACCTACTGGGCGCTGCGCAAAGCGGGGATGCAGCGCCGCGACGTCGCCCGCCGCATGGTCGCCTTCGTCTCCCTCCACTACGCCTTCTATCCGATTGCCCTGATCGTCTTCGGGATCCTGCTGCGGACCGGGGTGCTGAACGGCAAGAGCTCGGTCGAGCTGACGATCATCCCCGCCGCCGTCGCCGGCCTGATGCTGATCGTCGGCGTCCTGATCACGCTGATCCCCGCCGACGCCGAGAACCGCCTCGCCCGCTTCGCCCACAGCGATCGCTCCCGCCAGTGGCTCCGCACCGCCGGCAAGGTGCCGGCGACGCTGGGGGAAGGCTTCCGCTTCGCCCTCAGCCTCTTCGCCCATCCCTCTCGCGGCGGCCTCGCCGTGATCGGCGCCGCCGGCTTCTGGGCGGCGAGCATCGGCGTCCTCTGGGCCTCCTTCCACGCCTTCGGGGTGCACGTGCCCCTCGCCGTCGTCGTCCAGGGCTTCTTCCTCGGCATGGTCGCCAACCTCTTCCCGCTGGCGCCGGCCGGGGTGGGGGCGGTGGACGCGGGCATGATCGGCGCCTTCGTCCTCTTCGGGATCCCCGAGGAGACCGTCTTCCCGGCGGTCCTGATCTTCCGCCTCGTCTCCTTCTGGATGCCGATCCCGCCCGGCATCTTCGCCTTCTTCCAGCTCCGCCACACCGTCCACCGCTGGGAAGAGGAGGGCCTGCCGATCGAGCGCGGGAGAGGGGAGACTTCGGAACTCGAGCCTGCCATCGGCCGGAAGAAATCTAGTGTGGGGTCAGGGTCACGACCCGCTTCGGGTGGTTGATCTCCACCAGGAACTCGGCGAAGAAGTCCTCCCGGCCGAGGACCGGGACGCCCAGGGGGCCGAAAGATGCAGTCAGAAGGGTCTCCCTCCCGGCGATGGTTGCGCGTAGCGGCTCAGAAGCGCAGTAGTGAACGGCGAGGCCGTTTCCGGTGTGGACATGATTCTGCTCGCACTCACCGAGGTCGATTCCCAGGGCTCCGGCAAATCCTTCCGGAAAGCAGGAGCAGTCGGCCCCGCTGTCGACGAGAGCGCGCACGGGGAACTCGCTCCCGTCCCGACCTCGGAGGAGAACTTCAACTGCTGGATGAAGAGCGGCTCCGTGTCCAAGGGCCGCGTAGGGAAACTCAGAAGAAGCAGCCCGCTGTCGGCTCCTCGGAGACTTCGAGGATGCGGTCGAGTTCTTCGGGGTTGACACGGGTGAGCAGGTCTCCCAGGGAGTCGGCTGAAGCAACCACGCGGTGGTCGCTCACGGCGACCCAGCGGCCAGCATACTCGGCAAGTTCTTTAGCGAGTACTTCCTCGGCCCTCAGCGTTAGATCGAGCTCTGCGGTGCTCATCGGACTCCTTGTCAGCCTGCTGGCAGAACGAGGCTACGGCGTCAACCTTCCCAGCTCATGGGGCAGTAAACCACCAATGGAAGACACTGGCAAGTACCTGAACTGAGTTGTAACGGTCTCTTTACATAGTCGACAGCGAAGGTTTCGCGCTTGAAGGAAGCGCTACTATAAAAAGTAAAGTATTAGACTTCAGGTGGCGAACATGGCAGATCAGAAGAAGGTCGAGAACGTGATCATCATCGGTGGGGGGCCGGCCGGGTATACGGCGGCGCTCTACACCGCGCGGGCGAACTTGGAGCCGCTGGTCTTCGAGGGCTTCCAGTGGGGCGGCCAGCTGCAGAACACGACCGACGTCGAGAACTACCCCGGCTATCCCGAGGGGATCATGGGGCCGGAGATGATGGCTCAGTTCCGCGCCCAGGCCGAGCGCTTCGGGACCCGCTTCGTCACCGACGACGTCGACCGGGTCGAGCTCTCCGACGGCGGCGTGCAGAAGGTCTTCCTCGGCGACGAGGAGCACCGGGCGAAGACGGTGATCCTGGCGATGGGGGCGGAGCCGAAACGGCTCGGCGTCCCCGGCGAGATGGAGCTGGGCGGCCGCGGCGTCTCCACCTGCGGCGTCTGCGACGGCGCCTTCTTCAAAGACCAGAAGGTGATCGTGATCGGCGGTGGCGACTCGGCGATGGAGGACTCGATCTTCATCTCCAAGTTCGCCTCGAACCTGACGATCGTCAACCGGCGCGACGAGTTCCGCGCCTCGAAGATCATGTTCGACCGGGCGCGTGAAAAGGACAACATCGACCTCAAGACCCCATTCGTCGCCGAGGAGTTCCTCGCCGGCGAGAGCGGCAAGCTCGAGAGGGTCCGCCTCCGCAACGCCGAGACCGGCGCCGAGGAGGAGATCGAGGCCGACGGCGCCTTCGTCGCGATCGGCCACGTGCCGAAATCGGAGATCGTTGCCGGGCAGGTCGGGACCGACGAGGACGGCTACATCGCCACCGAGCCCGGCTCGACCCGGACCAACCTCGCCGGCGTCTTCGCCGTCGGCGACGTCGTCGACCACACCTACCGCCAGGCGGTGACCGCCGCCGGGACCGGCTGCATGGGCGCCCTCGACGCCGAGCGCTACCTGCGCGACGCCGCTCCGCCGGTCGAGGCGCACTGGATGCCCGGCGGCGAGCCGGCCGAGATCGCCACCGGCCCCTGAATCACCAGTTCTTGAACTGAGAGTTTTTTTCAATTTCGCGACCGGGTATATCTAGGGCGCGTGAGCTCCTCCTGTTCCCATCTAGACACCGTCACTTACCTCGATCCCCCCGACGAGATCGCTGGCTGCGAAGAGTGCCTGGCGCTGGGGATGCGGTGGGTGCATCTGCGGATGTGCCAGACCTGCGGTCACATCGGCTGCTGCGACAACTCGCCCGGCAAACACGCCACCGCCCATCACGAGGACACCGGCCACCCGATCATCCGCTCGGCCGAGCCGGGGGAGGACTGGAGCTGGTGCTACCCCGACGAAGTGATGATGCGCCTCAGCCCCGGCGCCGGCGCGTAGGCCGCGCCCCGCTCGGCTTCTAGCCCTTCGAGCAGGTCCGCCGCCCGGTCCGGTCCGATCAGCTCGGCGAGGCCGAGTGGGCCCAGCGGCCAGTTGAAGCCGAGCCGCATCGCGAGGTCCATGTCCCCGGGCGAGGCGACCTCCTCTTCGAGCGCGAAGGCGGCCTCGTTGGCGATCTGGGCGAAGAGGCGGCTGAGGACCTGCTCGGCGAGAGGGTCGACCTTGGCGAGCTGCTCGGGGTCGAGGATGGGGCCCTCGATGCCCAGGTCGGGGTCCGGCTCGCGGTCCCGGCCCTCGCCGTAGTCGTGGTAGCCGCGGCCGCTCTTGCGGCCGAGCCGGCCTGCGGCGACGAGCTCTTCCTGGATCGGGCTCGGGCGCCAGCGCTCGGGTTCGCCGCCCTGGCGAAAGAAGGAGCGGGCGATTTCGAGGTTGACGTCGAGGCCGATCAGGTCGAGCAGCTCGAACGGCCCCATCCGGAAGCCGCCGCCGAGGCGGACGATGCGGTCGATCGTGGGGGCGTCGGCGACGCCCTCGCCGAGCATCCGCAGCGACTCCAGCGAGAAGGGACGGGCGAGGCGGTTGGCGACGAAGCCGGGACTGTCCTTGGCGCGGATCGGGGTCCGGCCCATCCGCTCGGCGACCTCGGTCGCCGCCGCCAGGGCCTCCTGGGAGGAGCGCTCGGCGGCGACCACCTCGACCAGCTTCATCAGCGCCGGCGGGTTGAAGAAGTGCATGCCGACGACCCGCTCGGGCCGGGGCACCCCCGCGGCGATCTCGGAGACGCGCAGCGAGGAGGTGTTGCTGGCGAAGACCGGCTCGGGGCCGAGCGCTCCCGCCAGGTCGGCGAAGATCTTCCGCTTCAGCTCCAGCCGCTCCGGCGCCGCCTCGATCAGCAGGTCGCAGCCGCCGAGCTCGTCCAGCTCCGCTGCCGTCTCCACCCGGTTCGCGGCGGCCGTTGCCTCCTCCTCGCTCCAGCGCCCACGGCTCGCTCCCTTCGCGAGCGCCTCCCGCAGCGCCGCCGCGCCCTCGTCGGCCAGCTCGGGGGCGACGTCGTAGAGCACCGTCGGGTAGCCGCCCAGGGCGGCGATCTGCGCGATTCCCCTGCCCATCGTGCCGGCGCCGATGACGCCGACGCGGGAGACGCTCACCGGCCCTTGAAGCGGGGCTCGCGTTTCTCGAGGAAGGCGTTCATCCCCTCGACCCGGTCCTCGCTCGCCATCGCTTCGTCGAACAGCCGGCGCTCGGCCACCAGCCCCTCGGCGAGGCTCGTCTCCGCCGCCGTCAGCACCGCCCTTTTCGCCAGCCGCACCGCCAGCGGCGGGCGCTCGGCGACCAGCCGGGCGAGCTCGATCGCCTCGGTCAGCCAGGCGCCCTTGCCGACGACCTTGTTGACCAGGCCCCAGCGCTCGGCCGTCCTCGCGTCCCAGCGGCGGCCGGTGAGGACGTACTCCATCGCCCGCTGCTTGCCGATCGCGCGGGCGAGGCGCTGGGAGCCGCCGCCGCCGGGGATGATCCCGAGGGTGATCTCCGGCTGGCCGAAGCGGGTGCTCTCGTCGCAGACGATCATGTCGCAGGCGAGCGCCAGCTCGCAGCCGCCGCCGAAGGCGTAGCCGGAGACCGCGGCGATCGTCGGCGTGCCGATCGCGGTGAGGCGGGTCCAGAACTCCACCCCCTGAGGGTCGGGGGCGGCGTCGATCGGCCGCTCCGCCATCGCTCTGATGTCGGCGCCGGCGGCGAAGAACTCGTCCGAGCCGGCGATGACGACGCAGCGCACCTCGGGGTCGGCGTCGAGGCGCTCGAGCGCCTCGACGATCTCCGCTCGCATCTCCGGCGAGAGGGCGTTGCGCGCCTCCGGGCGGTTGAGCCGCAGCAGGGCGACGTGGAACTCGTCGACCGAGACCTCGACCAGGCCGGCCAAGGTCAGCTCTCCTGCAGCGGGAGCATGGCGTTGATCCCGGTCGCGGCGCGGCCGATGATCAGCTTCTGGATCTGCGAGGTGCCCTCGTACAGGGTGGTGACGCGGGCGTCGCGCAGGTAGCGCTCGACCGGGTAGTCGTCGACGTAGCCGGAGCCGCCGTGGACCTGGATCGCCAGGTTGGCGCATTCGACCGCCGCCTCGGTCGCATACAGCTTCGCCACCGAGGTCTCGGTCGCGTTCGGCTTCTTTTCGTCCTTGAGCAGGCCGGCGCGGAGGACCAGCATCCGGCTGGCGTCGCGCTTGAGGATCATCTCGGCGATCATCTCCTGGACCAGCTGGAAGCGGGCGAGGGGGACGCCGAACTGCCTGCGCTCCTTGGCAAATTCCACCGAGCTCTGCACGCATCCTTCGCAGATGCCGACGCAGCCGGCGGCGACGCTGTAGCGGCCGTTTTCCAGCGCGCTCATCGCGACCTTGAAGCCGTCGCCGACCTCGCCCAGCATCGCCTCGTCTGGCACCTCGACCTCGTCGAGGGAGATTTCGGCGGTGTCGGAGGAGCGCAGCCCGAGCTTGCCGTGGATCTCCTGGGTGGTGAATCCCTCGCTGTCGGTGGGAACGAGGAAGCAGGCGAGCCCGCGGTGCTTCAGCGCCGGGTCGGTCTGGGCGAAGACCAGCGCCACCTCGGCGTAGTTGCCGAGCGAGATCCACATCTTCTGGCCGCTGATCGACCAGCCGTTCTCGGTCTTGGTCGCGCGGGTGCGGAGGTTGGCGGCGTCGGAGCCGGTGTCGGGCTCGGTCAGGCCGAAGCAGCCGAGCCCCTCTCCCGAGCAGAGGCGCGGCAGCCACTTCCGCTTCTGCTCCTCGGTGCCCCACTTCTCGATCGGCCCGGCGACCAGGGAGGTGACGACCGAGATCACGGTGCGGGCGGAGGAGTCGGCGCGGCCGATCTCCTCGGCGACCAGCCCGTAGCTGACGTAGTCGAGGCTGCGGCCGCCGTACTCTTCGGCCACCGGCGCGCCGAGGAAGCCGACCTCGCCCAGCTTGCGGGCCAGCTGGCGGTCGAAGCGGCCGGCGCGGTCGTTCTCGCGGATCTGCGGCAGGATCTCCCGCTCGGCGAATTCGCGCGCCGCCTCGCGGATCAGCTTCTGCTCGTCGCTCAGCTGGAAGTCCATCAGAGCTCCCGCAGCTCCCTGCCGAGGGTTTCCGCGAAGGCCTCCTGCGCCTGGCGGGTGCGCGGGCCCGGGGCGGCGGGGAAGACGGTGCCGTCGACCGCGGAGACCGCCTGGATCTCGCGCGTGGTCGAGGCGAGGAAGGCCTCGCCGGCGCCGCGCAGATCGTCGGCGTGCCAGGTGCCCTCTTCGACGTGGAGCGCCTTGATCATGCGGTCGCGGGTGATCGACTCCAGCACGCCGTCGTCGAGCGCCGGCGTCCGCAGCTCGCCTTCCGGGGAGACCCAGAAGACCGAGGAGGTGGGGGGCTCGAGGACGTTTCCGTCGGGCCGGACCAGCACCGCCTCGTCTGCGCCCTTGCCTTTGGCGATCCGGGTCGCCTGCATGTTGGCCGCGTAGGAGAGCGACTTGACGCCGTTGAGGATCACCGTCGGGGAGTAGGTGACGGTGGCGAGGCTGACGGTCTCCGGGTGGGGCGGAATCGGCTCGGTGGCGGCGATGCGCCGGCCGCCGCGGGTGACGATCAGCCGCATCTGCCCTTCGACCGGGCCGGCCTGCTCCAGCAGGGCCGCGATCTCGGCTTCCAGGGCGCCGCGGTCGAACTCGAGCTGGATCGCCCCGGTCGAGCGCCCGAGCCGGTCGAGGTGGTCGACGAGGGCGAAGGGCTTGCCGCCGTAGAGGCGGATCACCTCGAAGGCGCCGTCGCCGCGGTAGAGCCCGTCGTCTTTGAGACCGATCGTCGCCGCGGCGGTGGGGGCGATCGTCCCGTCGACGCTGGCCAGCTCTTCGAACCCCTGGGTCACGGCGGTCGAGGCTACCTGTTGGCCCGCCCGGCCGTTAGCCGCGCTTGCTGTGGATCGGGCAGCGGGGGGCGTCCGAGCGCAGGCACTTGAGGGCCGCCCATTCGATCCGGAAGTGACTGGTCCAGGCGACTCCCTGCGGGCGGCGGACGTAGAAGGGGGTGACGATCCCGGCGTAGATGACGGGGCCGACGCGCCAGGAGACTTCGCAGCGGAAGCGGCTGCGGCCGGCCCGCCGGCAGACGCCGAACAGTTGGCTGGCGCGTTCGAACCGCCGGCCGAAGGCGGCCTCCAGCGTGTAGACCGCGAAGGCCTCGGCCACCGGCCGGGTCATCAGCGGGAACGGCGTGTTGGGATCGAGCGCCGGGCGCGGGGCGCCGGTTTCGATCGCGGCGATCCATTCCGCGACCCAGGGGGAGATGAAGTCGGCGCGGGTGAGGACGTTGGGCAGCTTGGTGCTGCAGAAGGGGCCGCCGGTGCTGATCACCCCGAGCTCGACCTGGGTGCCGTCGGCGCGCTGCCCGATCGCCGGACCGCCGCTGTCGCCGAAGCAGCCGCCGCTCCTCTTGCCGGGGACGTCAAGCGCGCAGAACTGGCTGGCGGGCGAGTAGGGCGGGTAGTAGCGGCGCGTCTTCTGCTTGCAGAAGGAGGCCGGCTGGACCACCAGCGTCGTCGCGCGGAGGCCTTCGGGCCGATCGACCGCGTTGGCCTTGGTCAGGCCCCAGCCCGCGAGCTGGATCGCCGTCCCCGCTCCGTAGAGGGTCGCGTCGGCGGGGCCGGCGAGCGCGATCGGGGGTGCCGGGGTGGGCCGGTCGAGGACGAGGATGCCGGCGTCGCCGCGCAGGTTGCCGGGGTCGAAGCCGGGGAAGACGTGGGTCTCGACGACGCGGAAGACGTTCTCGCGCAGGGCGTTGCCGGGGGCGGCGGTGCCGGTCGCGACCGCGTAGTCGCGGGCGGGCGTGAAGATGCCGCGTTCGAGGTTCTCGACGCAGTGGCCGGCGGTGAGGATCACCCGCGGCGAGACGACGGTGCCGGTGCAGGAGAAGCCGCTCTGGCCCTCGTGCGCCTCGATGTAGGCGAGCGAGGGGAACTCGGCGATCGTGGCGTCGCGGCCGCCGATGATCGAGGCGGTGGCGCCGACCCGGGCCGAGGCGGCGGCTGGAAGCGCCAGCAGGAGGCAGCAGACCGCGCCCAGAACCGCCACCGCCAGTCGCCGTTCGAAGTACCCCCGCGTCCTCATTCAGGCACCAGCCTAGTAGTTATCGAGTGCTCAGACCGCTTCGAAGACGGTGGCGAGACCCTGCCCGACGCCGACGCAGAGGGTGGCGACGCCGTACTTGCCGCCGCGGCGCCGCAGCTCGCGGACCAGCGTGCCGGCGAGGCGGGCGCCGGAGCAGCCGAGCGGGTGGCCGAGGGCGATCGCGCCGCCGTTGACGTTGAGACGATCCTCGTCGATGCCGAGCTCGCGGGCGCTGGCGAGGACCTGCGAGGCGAAGGCCTCGTTCAGCTCGACCAGGTCGATCTGGTCGGGCGAGAGCCCGGCGTTGGCGAGCGCCTTCGGGACGGCTTTGACCGGGCCGATCCCCATGTAGGCGGGGTCGACGCCGGCGACGCCGGTGGCGAGGACCCGGGCCAGCGGCTCGGCGCCGAGCTCCTCGGCGCCCTTCTCGGAGGCGAGCAGGAGGCAGGCGGCGCCGTCGTTGAGGGTGGAGGCGTTGCCGGCGGTGACGGTGCCGCCCTCGCGGAAGACCGGGCGCAGCTTCGCCAGCTTCTCGGCCGAGGCGTCGGGTCGCGGACCCTCGTCGGCCTCGACCAGCACCGTCTCGCGCCCCCGCGGCGCCTCGATCGGGACGATCTCCTCGGCGAGCCTGCCCGCCTCGGCCGCGGCGACGGCGCGCTGGTGGCTGCGCAGGGCGAAGGCGTCCTGGTCCTCGCGGCTGATGCCGAAGCGTTCGGCGACGTTCTCGCCGGTCTCGCCCATCGACTCGGTCGAGACCCCCAGCTCCGCCATCCGCGGGTTGATCATCCGCCAGCCGAGGGTGGTGTCGTGCATCGTCTGCGGTCCGCGGGGCAACCCGCGCTCGGGCTTCTCGACCACCCACGGAGCTCGGCTCATCGACTCGACCCCGCCGGCGAGGTAGAAGTCGCCCTCGCCCGCCTTGATCGCCCGCGCGGCGCCGTTCACCGCCTCCAGGCCGGAGGCGCAGAGGCGGTTGACGGTGGCGCCGGGGACGCTCTGCGGCAGGCCGGCCAGCAGCGCCGCCATCCGGGCGACGTCGCGGTTGTCCTCGCCGGACTGGTTGGCGGCGCCGAAGTAGACGTCGGTGATCCGCTCCGGGTCGACGCCGCTGCGCTCGACCACGGCGCCGATCACGTGCGCGGCCATGTCGTCGGGGCGGACGCCGGAGAGGGCGCCGCGGTAGGCGCCCATCGGGGTCCGCAGCGGTTCGATCAGGTAGGCCTCGGGCATCGGGTGGAACCGTATCCTTCTGGAGTGCTGATCATTCTGGGAACCCTCGGAATCCTCGCCTTCATGGTCGGTGTGCTGGTCGTCGTCGGCCACTGCTACCCGGGCAGCTCCGCCAGCCTCGTCGACTGGACCCCGACCCGCTCGCCCGAGGTCGAGGCGCAGAACGAGATCGACGACATCCGCCAGATGATGGAGGCGCAGAACGAGATCCGGCGCCGGCGCGGGGTGCCGGAGATGACCGAAGAGGAGCTGCAGGCGAGCGTTGCCGAGGACGAGCGCCTGCGGCTGCGCGGCAGGGGACCCTTCGAGGCCGGCTAGGTGGCTCGGGCGCTGATCGTCGGCTGCGGCTGCCGCGGCCGGGAGCTGGGGGAGCAGTTGCTCGCCGCGGGCTGGGCGGTGCGCGGGACCAGCCGCCGCGCGGAGGGCCTGGCGGCGATCGAGGCGGCCGGGATCGAGCCGGCGCTGGCCGATCCAGGCCGGCCGGGGACGATCCTCGAATTGGTCAACGACGTGGCCGTTCTGGTCCTCCTGCTCGGCAGCGCCGGCGGCAGCGAGGAGGAGCTGGCGGCGATCCACGGGCCGCGCCTGGAGCGGCTGATGGAACACCTGGTCGAAACCCCGGTGCGAGGAGTCGTCTACGAGGGAACCGAGGCGGGTGGAGAGATCGTCCGCGCCGCCGCCCGCACCTGGCGGATCCCGGTGCGGACGATCTCGGCGAATCCGTCCCAGTCCCCGCATGCGGAGGACGGAGACGGATTCGCGAGCGAGGTGATGGCCGTGCTGGCCGGCGAACCTAAATAGCTAAACTCCGATAGGAATTTAGGTAATAGGCGAAAAGCGCGAGAGGAGCGTTCGAATGGCTCTAAAACTTGGTGACGTTGCACCCGATTTCGAGGCCGATACCACCCAGGGCCGGATCAAATTCCACGACTGGATCGACGGCTCGTGGGCGGTGCTGTTCTCCCACCCGAAGGACTTCACCCCGGTCTGCACGACCGAGCTCGGCTACATGGCGCGGATTGAGCCCGAGTTCGAGCGCCGCGGCGTGAAGATCGTCGGCCTCTCGGTCGACCCGCTCGACAAACACGAGGACTGGGCGCAGGACATCGAGGAGACGCAGGGCGCGAAGCCCGAGTACCCGATCATCAGCGACGCCGACTTCGAGATCTCCAAGGCCTACGGGATGCTGCCGGCCGACGTCTCCGGCGACCCCGGCGACCGCACCCCCGCCGACAACCAGACCGTCCGCAACGTCTTCGTCGTCGGCCCCGACAAGAAAGTCAAACTCATCTTGATCTACCCGATGACCACCGGCCGCAACTTCGACGAGGTGCTGCGGGTGATCGACTCGCTGCAGCTGACCGCCAACCACAAAGTCGCGACCCCGGCGCAGTGGCAGCAGGGCGACGACGTGATCATCTCCGGCTCGGTCAAAGAGGACGAGGCGAAAGAGCTGTTCCCGGACGGCTGGGAGCAACCGAAGCCCTATATCCGCATCGTCCCGCAGCCGGGCGAGTAGAAGGTCTCGGGCTAGTCGAGACGCTCGAGCAGGTCGCCGAGGATCCGCGCGGTCGCTCCCCAGATCAAGTGCCCTTCCACCTCGTAGGTGGGGGTGTGGATGGGGACGCCGCGGCGGATCAGGCGGCGCATCGCGTAGCCCTCGCGCAGCAGGTCGAGCGAGAAGGTGAGGACGGTCTCGACCTCGCTCGGGTTCGGCTGCAGGTCGAGCTCCCGCGGGTGGGGGACGTGGCCGACGAAGGGATGGACGACGAAGTTGGTGACGAAGGTCCTGGTCGCCGGCAGCGCTTCGCCGATCTCCACCCGGGCGGGATCGAGGCCGATCTCCTCCTCCGCCTCCCGCAGCGCCGTCGTCTGCAGATCGGCGTCGCCCTCGTCGCGGCGACCGCCGGGGAAGGAGATCTCGCCGGCATGGCGGCGCAGGTCGGCGCGCCGCTCGGTGAAGACCAGGCCCGGGTCCTCCGGCCACCCGTAGAGGGGCAGGAGCACGGCCGCCTCTACCTCGCGACCGATCAGATGATCACCTGGACGGTGCCGCCGTCCACGGACCAGGCGGCGCCGGCGACGTAGGAGGCGCGCTCGGAGCAGAGGAAGGCGATCGTCGCGGCGATCTCCTCCGGCTGGGCGAGGCGACCGATCGGGCGCTTCGAGCCGGCTTCGGCCAGCGCCTCGGCGCGGCTGTCGGCGCCGGAGAGCTCGATCGACTGGTCGAGCAGGCCGCCCGGCTCCATCCACATCTCCGCCTCGACCGGGCCGGGGGCGACGGCGTTGACGAGGACGCCGCTTTTCGCGTAGCGGTCGGCGAACAGGCGCGAGAGCGAGAGCTCGGCGGCCTTGGCGACCGAGTACTCGGCCATCGCCGCCGAGGGACGCTTGCCGGCCGTCGAGCAGACGTTGACGACGCGGCCCCAGCCGCGCTCGACCATCGGCGGGATGACGGCGCGCATCGCCCGCAGCGGCGCCATCACGTTGAGCTCGTACTGCGCGCGCCAGTCCTCGTCGGGGACGTCGTCGAGGTCGCGCCACTTGGCGGCGCCGGCGTTGTTGACGAGGACGTCGAGGGAGCCGAAGCGCTCCGCGCAGGCGGCGAGCATCCGCTCTCCGGCGTCCTCGGCGGTGACGTCGAGGGAGAGGGCGGCGGCCGCTCCGCCGGCCGGCCCCGCCGCTCGCGCCGCCTCCTCGGCCGCGGCCGCCAGCCGCTCCTCGCCCCGCGCCACCAGCAGCACCTCGGCGCCCTCGGCGCAGAGCTGCAGCGCCGTCGCGCGGCCGATGCCGCTGCTGGCGCCGGTGACGACGCAGGCCCGACCCTTCAGCCCGAGGTCCATCAGGCCGCCTCCAGTCGCTCGCTGACCCTCACGTGCGCCTCGCCGGCCAGCACCTTGTGGACCGGGCACTTGGTCGCGATCACCAGCAGCCTGCGCCGCTGCTCGTCGTCGAGATCCGCAGGCAGTTTCAGCCCGACCTCGAAGCTGGTCGGCACCACGCCCTCGTAGCTCATCTCGACGTCGACCTCGACCGCGCCGACGTCCCAGCCTTTGCGCTGCGCGTACATCTCGACCGTGATCGCGATGCAGCCCGCGAGGCCGGCGCCGAGCAGCTCGGTGGGGCGGGGGCCGGTGTCGGTGCCGCCCGCCTCCGGCGGCTCGTCGACCCGCAGGTCGTGTTTGCCGTCGAGCTCGACGTCGTGGGCGTAGCCCTCGCGGCGGCGAGCGACGATCCGCACGCTCAGCCCTTGCCGCGACCCTCGAACAGGGCGGGGTCGTCGACGTCGGCGTAGCGGGCCATCGCGTAGACCGCGTCGGAGGCGCGGTTGACGAAGTGGATCACGGTCTCGTCGGCGATCTCGCCGGCTTCGTTCAGTTCGGAGATGCGGCGCTCGGCGCGGCGGACGACCGTGCGGGCGACGTCGAGCTGGGCGGAGAGCTGGTTGCCACCGGGGATGACGAACTTCGGCGGCAGCTCGACCTGCGCCATGTAGCGGTCGATCAGCTGCTCCAGCTCGGCGACCATCGCCTCGGTGGTGCGGCTGATCCCGTCTTCCAGCCGCTCCGCCGCCTCGGGCGCGGTCGCCAGCTCGGCCCCGGCGACGAAGAGGTCGTCCTGGAGGCGGAGGATGTCGGCGGCGAGCCCCTGCTGCTCGGGGCCGCAGAGGGCGCGGGCGACGCCGAGCTGCGAGCAGGCCTCGTCGAGGGTGCCGTAGGCGTCGGTGCGGCCGTGGTGCTTGGGAACCCGGCCGCCGTACCAGAGCGAGGTGGTCCCGTCGTCGCCCTTCTTGGTGTAGATCTTGACCACGTCAGCGCACCGGGTTGAAGGCGAATCCGGTCATCACCTTGGGGTAGAAGAAGGTCGACTTCGGCGGCATCACCGTGTCGGTGTTGGCGATGTCCTTCACCTGCTCGACCGGGACCGGGCGCTGGATGAAGGCGACGTCGTAGTCGCCGCCGTCGACCATCGCCAGCGCGTCGCCGACGCTCTTCGCGTATTCGAGGCCGTCGCGCTCGTCGATGTCGTGGTCGCTCATGCCGGCCAGGCCCTTGAGGACGAGCGTCTCGAGGATCGCCGAGTCGAGCCGGCGGTAGGCCTCCGGTTTGCCCTCGAGCCGGCGGTCGACCTCGACGGGGTCCTTGAGGCGCAGCCGGAAGGCGCGCTTGTGGAAGGCGTCGTAGAGGCCGAAGACGCCGACCCCCTCTTCGCTCGCCGGGTCGATCTCCTCGCGGGAGACCTCGGTCACCTCGAAGAGCTCGCGCAGGCCGTTGCCGAGGCGCTGCTGGCGCTCGGAGTCGTCGGCGAAGCCGGAGAGCAGGCGGTGGGTGGGGAAGACGGTGAGGCCGGGGTCGTCGAGCCCGGTCAGCGACATCAGCGTGTAGTTGTGGAGGCCCTCGCCGCCGACCTCGTCGCGGAAGGCGCGGGCGGTCTCGTAGCGGTGGTGGCCGTCGGCGATCAGCAGCTGCGCGCCGGCCAGGCACTCGGTCACCGCCGCGTGGATCGCCGGGTCCTCGACCTTCCAGAGCCGGTTGACGGTGCCGCTTTCGTCCCGCGCCTCGCCCCAGGGCTGATCCGGCAGCGACGGCGCGACCAGCGGCCAGGCGTCCTCGGTGCTGAGCGAGAAGATCGGGGAGAGGTTGTAGCCGCTGGCGCGGGTCAGCTCGAGGCGGTCGAGCAGCGGGCCGGGGTGGGTGCGCTCGTGGGGGCGGACGGTGCCGGTCTCGTAGTCCTCGACCCGGACGCGGGCGAGGATCCCGTTGCGGCTGTAGCTGTTCCCGTCGGGAGCGGTGTAGTCCTGGGTCAGCGCCCAGAGCGAGGGCTCCTCGTCCTGGACCAGCGCCCCCTCGGCGCGCCAGCTCTCGATCCGCGCCGCCGCCTCCGCGTAGGGGTCGCCGCTCGGGTCGCTGTCGGGATCGGCGGGGTCGAACGGTTTCGGCAGGTCGATCGCGACCGCGTTGTAGGGCGAGCGCTCCAGCAGCGCCCGGCGCTGCGCGGCGTCGATCACGTCGTAGGGCGGTGCCGCCACGGCATCGAGCGAGCCGACCTTCCCGAGGTCGTAGTGCAGGGCCTTGAACGGGAGCACCTCCGCCATGCCCGCAACGCTAACGGTTGAGGTGGTTGAAGCTCGAAACGGGTCGCCCCGTTCGGTTCGACTCCCGGGACAGATCGGGTCAGGTAGGGACAGGGGCCGATTTCCAGTGCCTGCCGCCACTGCGAGCTCCTCCCTGGTTGTCTCGATCGGCGGTTGCAGGGTGGTAGCAGCGGCGGAAGGGGGTGGCGATGGCCTCCCCGCGTAGCCTCGAGGTGCTGAGGGTCCTCGCCGAGCGGGAGCGCGAAGCGACCTTTTGGGCACGGCACTCCAATTCCCTTACCCGCGAAGAGAGGCGAAAGCTCGCAAAGGGGGAGGTCGGCCAGCTGGTTCGGCCGCTCGAACCCGATTGGAAGGTCGGCGATCGCCTCTCGGCGGCGCGCAACCTGACGATCGAGGTGACCGCGGTCCGCTGGCGCCGCGACAGCTACCTCACCACCTTCTCGGTCCAGGATTTCCGCCCCCTCTTCGTGCGACGCGCCGTACCGGTCTTCGACCCTCCCGCGCTCGACGAGAACGGGGATCCGCTCCCGCCGACCGAGCAGGCGATCTCGGATGCTCGCCTGGACGGCAACTACACCCGCGACGCCGGTCGTGGCGTTCCCGGGGCCGGTGAGGCCGTCGACCTGGAGACGCAGGAGCGGATCACGACCGAGGGCCTGCGCAACTACAACCTCGTTCACCAGGCGGAGGTGGCGAAGCGGGAGATCCGCTCGCTCACTGCCACCATGAAGCGAGTGAGAGGTGAAGCCTTGAAAAAAGGCATCGACATCACCCCCGAGGTGGAGCGGATAAAGGCGGAGGTTGCAGCGTTACAGCGTAAGGTTTCCCAAGACCCCCGTCATTCGAGTCACAGTTCTGTATAGTCACTTCCAGCCAGCCGACTCGCGCACGCTAAGGCGACTCAAGGGCAAGCAAGGCACAGTCTCCGCCCTGCCCGCACACCGGCCGGCTTTCTCACTCTCACTCTCACTCTCACTCTCACTTTTGCCCCGACGACAGGGGGTGCTGTTCAGATGGAGGTAGCCATCATCGTCCCGACCCTCGGGCGCCCGGGGGTGCTCGGTCAGCTGGTCGAGAACCTGCGCCGCACCACGCCGCCGGTCTACCGGCTCTGCTTCGTCGTCGACGCCGATGACGAGGCCACTCATTCGGCTCTGGCAAGCCTGGTGCCGGCACCGGAGGTCCTTGTCCTGGAGCACGATGGGACCTACCCGGTGAAGGTCAACGCCGGCGCTCGCGCCACCGGGGAGCCGTTGCTGCTCCCCACTGCCGACGACGTCGTCTTCCACCCCGGTTGGTACGAGTCGGCCCTGCCTCACTTCAGGCAAGGGCTCCAGGTGGTCGGAACCTCCGACCTCACGCCCGCGACCAGAAACGGCAGGCACGCGACGATGCCAATCCTTACTCGCTCCTACATGGAAGATCCGGGAGCTGCGTATGGTGAAAAGGGTGTGGTGTTCCACGAGGGGTACCACCACAACTTCGTCGAGACCGAGCTCTGGCAGCTCGCCTGTAACCGTGAGGCTGCAGTGTTCGAGCCGAGCTCGGTGATCGAGCACCTCCATCCCAGCTGGGGCACCGCGGAGGTCGACGAGACCCACCGGCGCGGCTCGCTGACGGGGTGGAAGGTGGACAGTGCGCTTTTCGAGGAACGGTTGGCACGGTGGAAGTCATAGTCATCGTCCCCCGCCGTCCCGACCCCTGGCGCGATCGTCTCTGGCGGTATGTGCGCGCTCACCTCACCCGCACGGTGGGTTGGCCGGTCCTCGAAGGCCTCAGCGAGTCGGGGCCCTTCAACCGCGCCGCGGCGCTCAATGCCGCGGCGCGGAGCCCCTGGCGGATTGCGGTCATCCTCGATGCCGACACCGTCGTCGATCCGGCGCGCCTCCGGGCGGGCGTCAACGCCGCTCGGCACGGGGTCCTCGTCCTGCCTCACGACAGGTTCCGCTCGCTCACCCGGCGCGCCACCGGCGAGGTCCTCGCCGGACGGACCCTGCCCGAGGACGGCCAGGTGCGGTGGGTGCGGACGGAGACGAAGTCGTCCTGCCTCTGCATCGGGCGGGAGCTGTGGGAGGAGGTCGGCGGCTTCGACGAGCGCTTGCGCGGCTGGGGGTTCGAGGACGCGGCCTTCTACGCCGCCTGCAGGGAGCTCGCTGGGGTGCAGCGGATCGGCGGTCCGGTCCACCACCTCTGGCATCCGCGCTCTCCCGAGAAGGACCCGCGCAGCCCCGACTACATCCGCAACCGCGAGCTTGCCGAACGCTACAAAGCCGCCCGGGGAGCGGAGATGCGAGCGCTCCTGGCCGAGGAGAGGGGGTGATCGTCCTCGCCGTCACCACCGACGGCCGTGCCGAGTGCATCGAGCGGGCGATCCCCTCTCTGCTCACCCGGGTGAGCGGCCTCGACGGGCCGCGGCTGATCTTCGACGACTCCGGTGACCGGCGTTACCGGCGCTGGCTGCGATCGAGGTTCGGCCCCGAGGGCTTCTCCGTGGTCGGCAGCGGGCCGCGGTGCGGCCAGGGCCTGGCGCTGCGGGCGATGTGGCGGCGCCTGCGAAGCGAGGAGTTCGCGGCGCACGAGTGGGTGATGCACGTCGAGGACGACTTCGTCTACGAGCGCGACGTCGACGCCGGCGACCTCCGCGCCGTCCTCGCCGCCCGCCCCTACCTCGCCCAGATGGCGCTGCTGCGGCAGCCGTGGTTCCCTGCCGAGAAGCAAGCCGGGGGGATCGTCGCGCGCGATCCGGAGGCCTATGCCTTCGTCACCGATGGGCGGCACCGCTGGCTCGAGCACCGTCTCTGGTTCACCCTCAACCCCTGCGTCTACAAGCGCCGCCTCTGCAGTCGGGAGTGGCCGCCGGGGCGGCGGCACGAGTGGCGCCTCGGCCGCGAGCTCTGCCGCGATCCGTACGTGCGCTTCGGCCTCTGGGGCGAGGGCGAGCCCTGGGTGACCCACATCGGCGAGCGGCGCGTCGGGCGGGGCTACTGATGTTCGACTTCGTTGCGGGCGAGCGCCACTTCGGCGATCACCTCTATCCGATCTGGGGCGCGCTTCCGGCGCGCCTGCGCGGCACGTTCTACGTGCCCGAGCAGCTGCTGGGGCTGGCGTCGGCAGCGGGCGTGGCGGCGTCTCCGCTCGCCGGTGCCGGCCCCGGCGGGTTGACCGTGGTCGCCAGCTACAGCGACCTCAAGGTCGCCCGCGACCTCGGTCGCCGTGTCGTCTACTGCGAGCACGGCGCCGGTCAGTCTTACGTCGGAACGCGATCCGGCTCCTACATCGGCGCGCTCGATCGCGCCGGGGTGGTGGCGGCGCTGGTCCCGGGCCGGGACGCGGCGCACCGTCACGAGGCGGTCCATCCGACGATCCGGGCGCACCCGATCGGGTGCCCCAAGCTCGACCGTCACCACGCGTCGCCGCGGCCCCTTCCCGACGGCGCCGTGGTGGCGGTCAGCTTCCACTGGAACTGCAGGGTCTGCCGCGAGACCCAGGGCGCCCACCGCCACTACCGGAGCGGGTTCCGGCGGCTGGCGGAGCGCTTCCAGGCGATCGGCCACGGCCACCCGCGCGCGATCGGTCACCTGCGCCGGGATTACGAAGAGGCCGGGATCGAGGTCGTCGAGGACTTCGGCGAGGTGATCGAGCGGGCCACGGTGTACTGCGCCGACAACAGCTCGACGCTGTACGAGTGGGCCTCGCTCGACCGGCCGACCGTGGTGCTCAACGCGCCCTGGTTCAGGCGCGACGTCGAGCACGGGCTGCGGTTCTGGTCGCACGCCGACCTCGGTCCGATGGTCTGGCACCCCAGTCACCTGCCGGACGCGATCGAGGCCGCCCTCGCCGACCCGTCCGAGCTGGCCGAGCGCCGCCGGGAAATCGTCCGTGACGTCTACCTCGCCTGCGACGGCAAGGCGGCCCGCCGGGCCGCAGCCGCCCTGGCGGAAATCGGAAAGGAGTGGGGATGAACCTGACGCCCGACATCGAGTCCGTGATCAGGGATTACCTCCTGGGAGTGCCGGAGGTGGAAGCGATAGTCGCCGACAGGGTCGTCCTCAAGACGCCGGAAGCGACCGAGGATCCCTGGGTTCGCGTCTTCCAGCTGGAAGCGCCGCGGGCGGGGAAATCGACCGCCGACTACCTGATCGCCTACTACGTGCAGATCGACTGCTACTCGGGGACCGAAGGCGAGTTGGCCGACGCCAGCCTGCTGACCCGCACGGTGCGGGCGGCGCTGACCGAGATGCACGAACACGACCACGAAGGCGCGGTCGTCACCGGAACCCGGATCCACCGGGCGCGCCGCTTTCCCGATCGCGACTTCACGCCGCCGGCCGACCGCTACATGCTGACGGCGACCGTCTGGGCCCACGCGACCCCGGCCGAAGTCCCATGAGCGGCATTCGCCCCGACCGCCGGTTCCCGCAGCGGCTCGCCCGCTCGCCGGAGCTGCGCAAAGCCCTGCGCCAGGCGGGCCGGGCCGTGGCCGCCGAGGCCGAGCCGCTGACCGAGCCCGAGCACTCGGTCAAGGTGGTCGACCACGGCCGCGGCGTGCGCGTCGTCAACACCAGCCCCGACGCCGTGCGCGAAGAGTGGGGAAGCGCGCGGGAGGAGCCGCGCGCGCCGCTGCGCCGCGGGGTCAGGGGCGCCGGACTTCGTCTCGACGAGACGCAATAGCTGCGCCGGAGCGTTCGCTCCGGCCTGCCGGGCCACGGGAAGCAGCCGTGGCTCGGATCTCACCAACCAACAGCCCTGCGGGGCAGGAGGAACCATGGCACAGGACACGACTGAGCTGGTCGTCGCGAGTGGCGGCGACATCTTCGTCGCCCCCGTAGGGGCGACGATCCCGAGCAACCCGACCACCGCCCTCTCGGCGGACTGGGTGCAGCTCGGGCTGATCGACGACGACGGCGCCAAATTCAACCGCTCGGTCACGCTCCAGGAGTTCAAAGCGTGGCAGCGGCGGATGCCGGTCCGCCGGGACGTGAGCGAGGAGGAGATGACCGCCACCTTCTCGCTCGAGCAGTGGAACGCGGAGAACTTCGCCTTCGCCTTCGGCGGCGGCGAGGTGATCGAAACCAGCCCGGGAATCTTCAAATACGAATTCCCGACCGGGGACGACGCCCTCGACGAGAAGGCGCTGGTCATCCGCTGGAACGACGGCGATCGCAACTACCAGATCGCCTTCGACCGCGGCAACGTCACCGAGCAGGTGGAGGTCGCCCTGAAACGGTCCGACCTCGCCCAGCTGCCGATCGGCTACAAAGCCCTGGCGGCACCGGGAAGCGACGCGATCGGCGTCAGCTTCGTCACCGACGACCCGGCGTTCACGCCGGTGGGTTCGTGACCGCCGAGTCCAAGGCGACGGGAAAGGCGGCGGCCGGCAAGGCCGCCGCCGCCCGCGCCGAGCGCAAGCCGAAAGCGAAGTCCCTCAGCTTCAAGGGGCTGAAGTTCACGCTGCCGCCGGAGCTGCCGGACACCTTCATCTTCGACGTGATCGAGATCGAGGCGGCCGGAGAAAGCGCCGGCCCGATCTTCCGCATGCTGCGGTCGATCCTCGGCCCGGACCAGTTCAACCAGCTTCGCAACGCGGTCGAGGACAAGACGATCGCGCCGACCGAAATCGACGACTTCGTCTCCGCGGTGTTCGAGAAGTACGGGCTCGACCTGGGGGAATCGTCGGCCTCGCAGGACTCCTAGACGAACGCTGGGACCTTGTCGAGGCCGATTTCCAGCGTTACTACTCCCTCGACCTCGGGGAGGCGGTGACGGCTTCCCCTCGGCGCCTGCTGGCGCTGGTGACCGGGTTGCCCGCGGGGGCGGCGGTCTGGCGGGAGGAGCGCTCTTCCTGGTCGCAGCAAGACGAGCTGCTGGCCACCTGCATCGAGGTCGTCGACGGCTGGGGGCGGCAGTTGCTGCAAGCGCTCGTCGCGGTCCACGGAGGAAGGCTCCAAGGCTCCTCCGAGCCGCTGCGGATCCGCCATCCGGATCGTCCCGAGTCTGAATCGCCAGCCGCCAAGCCGGCTACCGATCCTGCGCAGATCGCCGCCTTCCTGCGCCCAACCACGTAATCAGAGGAGGTGCGAAGTGCCCACCAAGGCAGGTACCGCATACGTCGACGTCGTGGCGGACTTCGGGCCGCTGAATCGCCAGATCGCGCAGATGGGGCGCATTTCGGCCCGGGCGAGCACGGGGTTCGCCCGCTCGATGAAGACCGTCTCCCGGGAGGCCGAATCCTCCCGCCGGCGGGTCGCCCGCCTGTCCGCCGAGGTTGGCGGGATCGGCGCCGCCTCGAGGGCCTCGTCGCGGCAGCTGTCGGCGACGATCCGCCAGGTCGAGGTGTCGAGCGAGCGGGCGCTCCGGGCGCTGGGTCGCCTCGAGCGGGCGCAGCGGCGAGTCGGGAGCGTGGGGCTGGGAGGGAAGCCCGTCCAACGAAGCAGTGCTACCCCGTCGCGGATCGCCCCCGGCACTGTCAGCGCCCTCAACTCAGCCGTCTCGCAGGCTGCGATCGACGCCGCGTTCGCCACGGCCGCCCAGCGGGCGACGGCGAAAACCGGGGCGCTCGGAGGCATCGCGACCTCGGGGAAATCGATCGCGAAAGCTTTCGCCGGCAACTTCGCGAAAGGGCTGGCCCCCGGGCTGGCGGCGGCTGGGCTCGAACACATTCTCGGCTCCGCCCTCGAAGGCGACATGAAGAGCGCTGGCTTCGAGGCGGGGGGCGCCCTGGTCGGCGGTCTCGTCGGTGCGCTCGGAGGCCCGGCCGGGGCGATGCTCGGGGCCGGCATCGGCTCCTTCGCCGGGGACCTCGGGGAGACGATCTTCGACGACATCTTCTCCTCGGGGAAGAAGCTCTCGCCTTTGCAGAACCGCATCAAAGCGGAGTCCAAACACGTCGCCGAGTCGTTCAAACGCCAGCGCGCGGCGGCCAGGGGGCTGGCGCAGGCGTATTCGAACCTTCGCAGCTCTCAGCAGCGGCAGAACCACACGACCGGCGTCGTCCACCGAGCCGAACAGAGGCTCAGCCGCGACCGGCGGAAATTCGGGGCCGACTCCAACCGGGTGAAAAGGGACGAACTGCTGCTCGCGCAGGCGAAGCGGAAGAACGCCGCCGCGACCCGGGAGGTGAACCAGGTCCAGCGGCTTTCAGGGGCGTCGCTGAAGCTCTACAACCACCTCACCGTCGTCGCCGCCGCCTCGACCAAGCTGCGGATTCGGGACCTGCGCCAGGAGGCCCGCAACCTCTACCGGAAATGGCAGCAGGACAAGTCCAACAACGACCTGGCCAAGCGAGCGCAACAGCGCTACGGCGAACTCAATCGCGAACAGCGCAAACTTTCGAACCTGTACCAGGAGGCGGGGGCGAAATCAGGTCCGAAGCTCCAGCGCACGATCGAAAAGCTGACCCTGGTTCAGGCGACCTATGGCAGGAACCTGAAAGGGCTCTCGACCCTGCAGGCGAGCCTTCCGCGCAAAACGGAAACGGCAACCGAAAAAACGCTGAAAAACTGGGGTCACTTCACCGACATCTTCAAAAAACGGACGGCGCAGCCCTTCAAGGGCGACGTCAAGTCGATGAACACCACGGCGACCACCGGCATGGTGGGGACGGCTCAGACCGCCAACCAGCTGCTCGGCATGATGGGCGTCGACACGCAGCAGTTTCACATCAACAAGAAGGGCGAAGTCGTCCAGGCGAAACAGGCCGGCGGCTTCATCGTTCCCGGCGCCGGCAGCGGCGACTCCTACCGGACGAGGCTTCCGGTCGGCAGCTTCATCCTCAACCGGCGGGCGACCGCGGCCTTCGGTCTGCAGCAGGGCGGCCAGGTCCCGGTCATGCTCGAGCCCGGCGAGCGCGCCTTCCTGCCACATGAAGTCAGGCGGATGGGACAGGGGAACCTGGAGGTCCTCAACGCCGCCGTGCCCCGCTTCCAGAAAGGCGGGAAGCTGACCGAACCCCAGCTGATGGGACCCGCGGGCGCTCTACGTTCGATCGGCCAGGGCGCGATCCACAAGGTGTACGAAGGCGCCAAGGAGTACCTGGACAAGCACCGGCCGGGCGGGATCGGCGCCCCCGGCACGGCTCCAAAAGGCTTCAAGGAACTGCTGAAAAAGTGGAAGCCGAGCCACCCGCGCTGGGACGTCTGGCAGGTGGGGTTGCTGCTGCAGAAGATGGGCTACGCCGTCAGCGAGAACCCCCACTTCGGCGGGGTCAACCCCGTCCACACCAACGGCTCCTACCACTACAGCGGCCGGGCGATCGACGTCAACGCGGACAGCGCACCGGGGGGAGAGGCGGCGGCGCTGGACAAGCTCTATGCGTCGCTCAAGCGCATCCCCCACAGCGAGCTGCTGTGGCGGGTCGCCGACCACTACGACCATCTCCATTACGCCTATCGACGTGGTGGGAGCGTTCCCGCCCAGCGGCTCGCGAGCGGTGGGCTGGTCGGGAGGGTCGGGCCGATCCTGCTGCGAAACGGCCTCGACGTCGAATCCGCGGCGGGGATTCTCGGCAATGCCTGGCAGGAGTCGAAATGGAAGACCTCCTCGGTCGGTTCTGGTGGCGGCGGCCTCTGGGGCTTCACCACCTCGCCGATCTCCCTGGCGGACATGCAGGCCTACGCGGAGCGACGGGGCATGCCCTGGACGAGCGCGCTGGCGCAGACGCAGTTCATGCTCCACCACCTGAGCCAGAGTTACAGGCGGCAGATGAACGCGATGGGCTCGATCGAGGAGACGACCGAGTTCTTCATGAACGAATGGGAGCGGCCGAATGCCGAACTGGCGAACCTCCCCGAACGCATCAGGGGCGCCGAAAAAGCGCTGAGGATCCTCGGCGACTCCGGTGCCGGCAGCGGCGGGGTCAAAGCCAACCGAAAGATGTCCAAGGTCCTCAAGGGGGCCTACAAGCGCTACCAGGTGGTCAAGCACGGCGACCAGCCCGACGAGCTCGTCGGGCTCGCCACCCACTACAAGGTGACGACCACCCCGCTCAACTTCGGTGGCCTGCCCAACGACCTCGACGCGTGCAACAAAGAGCTGCGCATCCGGCAGCGGGAACTGGCCGAATACCGAGCGGCGATCAGGGCGGCGAAAGCCAAGGCGACCAAAGAAGCGCTGAAGGTCAACCTCGTCCTCCTGGAAAAGCGGGTCGAGGCGCTGCGGCAGAAACGGATCGATCTCCTGCGGCAGAGGAAGAGCGCCGAGCGGGTCAAGAAGGTCAGTCAGGCCGCCGAGTTCGTCCACTGGACCGGCCCCAACGGGGTGTTCGCGCAGAAGGAAGGCCTGTTCAACGAGCTGCAGGAAAAAGCCGAGCAGATCGTGGCGCTGGAGCCGACGGAACCGCCCGGGGGGGCCTCGGCGAGCTGGATCGACACGACGCTCGCGCCCTACGTGTCGGCAACGGAGACGAACGCCTACAAGGGGACCCTCGACGTACAGGCGCAATGGCGCAACGAGATTCTCGGCGCCCAGGGCTTCGCCACCGAGCGGATGGGCAAGTGGCGCGAACAGATCGCCACGATCACGGAAAAAATCAAGGCGATCAAGGAGCTGAAAAAGGACGACCCCGAGGCCTACCGGAAGCAACGGAGCCTGATCCCGGGATTCGAACAGCAGCGGGAGGCCCTCCGGGCCAACATCGTCAAGACCCGCGACCACACCCTGAAGGAATGGGAGGAATCGCTGCAGGGTCTGCAGGGACTCGGTCGCACGCACGAAGTCCTCGCCTCGCTGCCTCCCGAGCCGAGCGAGAAGTTCGGCGGTTCGATCTTCGAAACCCAGCAGACGATCAAGGACCTTGGGCTCAAGATCGAACAGGCGCGCGAAGGCAGCCAGTCGGGCGACAGCGAGCGCGCCGAGCTCTACAAGCAGCTCCTGATCGAGGCGAACCAGCGCAACATCCTGCGCGGCATCGAGGAAACCGTCTTCTCCTCGACGAAGGCCGGCTCCGGCTTACGGGCCGGTGGAGCGGTCGGGGTCATGCCCCCCTACGCGGGCAAGGCCCACGTCGGCGCTGTCGTGCCGGGGCCGCCCGGGGCGGAGCGGACGATGGTGGTGAAGGGGGGCGAGGGGATCTTTACCCCCAGGCAGATGGCGGCGCTCGGCGCCGGCACCGGCCACAACGTGGCGGTCCACGTCTACGAGGGCGAGGGACGCGCCGAGGTTGAAATCGACGAGCGAAAGGTGGAAGCCGTGATCAAGCGGATAGGCAGTCGCGAGGCCAGAGGCGCCGGTCGGCGGCGCTCGGCGCCGGCGGGGGTGTTCGGTTAGATGGCCGGGCGCGAGGAGCGGGTCATCCTCGACCCCGCCGAGGTCGCCGTCACCGGCCGCGACGAGCTCGACCTCCACTCCGGGGCGATCCAGGTGAGGGAGGAGGGCATCGACTGGGGCCAGTACGAGATCGAGGCGTTCATGGCCAAACAGCAGATGGGCGAGAAGCCGATCGATTTCGCCCTCCCCAACCGGGTGATCACCATTCCCCTCATCCTCGGCGTCAGCGGCGACTTCGACGCCGCCAGGATCGCTCTGCAGGCGAAGGTGACGAGGATCAACGCCGACGGGGGTGGCTGGCTGAAACGGGAGATCATCGGCGGCAGCTATGGCGAAGCCGGCGACTACCTCTTCGCGGACATCGTCAAAGCGACCCTGAAATACGGCGGCGGAACGCTTCCCGCCTCCCGTGGGATCGATCCGGAGGTCGACCTCGTGCTGGAAGCGCTGCCCGACTTCTACGGCGACTGGATCGAAGGGACGATGCGCGAAGGGACCGGCGACCTGTCGTGGACCGAGCAGGTCAAGGGCAACCTGCCGGGACGGGTCGATCTCCGCGTCGTCGACAAATCGAACAACAACCAGCTCGGCGTCGCCTGGCACTTTCGCAGCCGCAACTACGCGAGCGTCAAATCCGCGCGCTGGGTCTACGAGGCCGAGGAACTGGAGCCGTTGGACGCGGCCGCGCAAATCACCCTCACCGGTGCCTCCGGCGGCAAAGCCATCCGCCACAACAACCTCGCGCCGACCTGGACCCCGGTGCTGGGAACCAGCATCGGCGGTACCGAATTCCTCACCCACCAGGGTGTCTACGACGTCTGGGTCCGCGCCTACACGACCAGCACCGAACCGCCCTGGCTGCGGCTCGTCTACGACATCGGGGACCTGTCCGGCGCGACCGAAAACGACCGGATCCGGATCCCGATCCCCAACGGCTTCTACCTGGTCAACCTCGGCCAGGTGAACCTGCGCCGGGCCGCCTTCGGAACCCACCGCTGGCACGGGGCGATTCAGGCCGCCGGCAGCGTCGGCGGCGAGAACGTCTCGATCGACCGCATCTATCTGCTCAACGCCGACGAGGGCTCGGGCATCCTCAGGGGGGAGTTCAGCAGCGCCGTTCCCTCGACGGGTTACGCGGCCCGGGACGAATTCAACCAGGCGAGTGCGGGTGCGCTGGCGGGTAAAGAAGCCCCCAAAGGCGGAACCTGGAGCGAAGCCGGCAGTACCAAAGGCACCTTCAACCTGGACACCGTGGGTCACACGATCCAGCGCTCAGCGCTCAGCGACTCGGAATCGGAAGGCCGCCACGCGATCCTTGGGACCGCTTCGTATACCGACATCGCCGTCGGGGCGACCCTGAACATCCCTCACATCGGCACCGCCTACGGCTGGAGGCGCTACGGCGTCTTCGCCCGCTACTCGTCGATCAACTTCTGCCTGCGGGGTCAGGTATTTCCTTTCGACAGCGAAAACAAACGCTGGTGGTGGCAGGTGAGCAGAGGATATGCCTGGACCGAAGGTCTGGGGGGAGGGGAAGTCCCCTTCGACATGGGTGGGACCCCGACCGACATCCTCCTGATCGTCACCTCGGGCGGGATGTGGCAGTTCTGGATCCGCGACCGGCTGATGGGATGCGGCCAGAACTCCCAGCTCGTCCCCGGCGGGACCCTGGAAACCGGCAAAATCGGCATCGTCGACGAACACGTCTCCGGGTACGCCTACACGCGCACCTACGACAACTTCGCCGCCTGGGTGCCGAGCATCGACGCCGCCGTCTTCGCCAACCAGGACGGCCGCTACTCCTCGCAGGGTCACTTCCGGCTCAGCCGCGACGGGGCCGCCTACGGTCCGATCGCCCGGCCCGAGAGCGACCTGCCCCGGATCCCCGTCTCGGGACCGGAAGAACGGCCGGTGGAGATCGGCCTCAAGTGGAGCCGCGGCGACTTCGAGGAACTCCCGGACTCCGGCCTCGACAAAGTCGGCGCCCGCCTCGCCTACCGGCCGTGCTTCAGCCACGTGCCCGAAAGCTAGCCCTCCCTCGCCACCCCGAAACGGAATGCGCCCGGGTCCTCGGCCCGGGGTAAACGCGGCGCCAAGCGCCCCCACGGAAAGGAAGCGTCTTGCCCGACAACGTGAAAATCAACGAAGGCCTGGGCCCCGTCGCCGCCACCGACGAAATCGCCGGTGTTCACCACCAGCGGGTGAAGCTCGAGTTCGGAGCCGACGGTGCCGCCGCCGACGTGCACAGCGGCAACCCGCTGCCGGTGACGGTGAGCTCCTCGCTGCCGGCGGGGAGCAGCAACATCGGCCAGGTCGACCCGCGCGGCAACGTCGCTCACGACGGGATCGATTCCGGCAATCCGGTCAAGGTGGGCGGAAGGGCGCGCACCGCGTTGCCGGCGGCGGTGGCGCAGAACGACCGGGTCGACATGATCCTCGACAAGTTCGGCCGTCAGCTGGCGACGGTGGCGCCGCTGGACGAACGCCTCAGCGCGACCCTGAACCGGACCACCGCCGAAGCGGGGCAGCTGCTGGCGGCGCTCGCGGAAGGGGCCTACGTGGTCACCGCGGTCACCATCACCAACGCGAGCCTCTCCGTCAGCACGAAGGTCGAACTGCTGGACGGGGAAACGGTCAAGTGGCGGGGTTACGCGATCAAAGAAGGCGGCGGCTTCGCCATTTCCGATCCCAACGGCATTTTCGTCGGGACGAAAAACACGGCCCTGCGGGCGAAGTGCGCCACGACCGGCGCCGACGTCGACTTCAACGTGTCCGTCTACAAGATCCCGGCCTAGGTATCACCGATGGTCAGGAAATTCTCAACCTCGTCGGTAATTCGTTGCTCGCTGGGCGCTTGCGGTGTCACCGGTGCCGTCAGTTTCGCCGCGATCGTCAAGCTCGAAAACACCACTGTCGGTTCCATGGTCTCGGCTGTCAACGCGAGCAAAGCCAACGCGGGGAGCTTCTACGACTTCCAGGTCGAGGGGGGAGAACTGGAGATCTACCGCTCCGTTCCGTCACGGAAGATCCTGATGTCTCCCTACCTCAATATCTGGGCGTTGCTGGCGGCCACCAAGGTCGCCGGATCGGCAAAAGCTCAGCTCTACGCGTACCGGTTCGACACCAAAACGTGGGTGAACGAAGAAGGGGCGGGCGCGATCGCCGACGCGGCTGAAAACCCGGGCGGCTACATCCAGCTCGGGCAATGGAACAACACCGAACAGCTGAACGCGCTCTATGCCGCCGGGGCGATGTGGAGCAAAGTCCTCAGCAAAGCCGAAATCGAAGAACTCGCCACGGTCAAAGCGATCGAAGCGTGGCTGAGCAAATCCCCGGTGGGGATGTGGATGTTCAACCAGGAATCCGTGGAAGAAACGGTTAAAGACCTGACCGGCAACGGGGCAAATCAGCTTGAACGGACCGGTACCTCGGTCTCCGAAGAAGCCCCGCCGATCCCCTACGCGGCCAGCGGGTCAGCCGGCGACTCCCGCCTGCTTCTGGGGGTGGGAAGATGAGCCTCCTCGTTCTCTTCAACAGCCCCCCGATTCCGGGCTTCGACGTCGCCCGGACCCGGGTCAACGAGTACCCGCCGATGCGCCAGTACCTGCTGGCGACCACCCCCGGTGGCCGCACCTATCGCTGGGGGGAAGACGGCACGGAGGTCGACCAGGTTCTCGACGACCTCTCCGACTCCGACAGCGTCCCCGGCGGCTACAAGGAGGCCACCGGCCGCCTCGCCCGCAAGCCCGGGATCGATTACCGCGACATGCAGCGCGGGACGCGGCTCGAGATCTTCGGAGCCGGTCAGCTCAAGGTCTGGGAGGGAAGGCTGGAGCGGGCGCCGCGCTCTTCCGGCGACATTCTGGCGATGGAGCCTGCGGCGGTCGGCTACGAAACCCACCTCACCGATGACAATTCCGTGCAGGAAATCTTCATCGACGGCGACCTGACCGCCTGGGGAGAACCGTCCACTCGCTACCGCGCCTCTAATCCCGCCGTGCAGGCAAACACCCACAGCGAGGTGCAGCTGCTGCCGGCGGGGGACCCGGCCGCCGGCGGCGTCGCGGCGATATCCCACAGCTGGACCAGCATGGACAACCGCGGCGGCGCCGAACCCGACTACGCCGGCAACTGGTACGACGGCGGCGGAGTTCCGCTTGGCCGGGTCCTACTCGACTGGGTCAACATCCGCGGCATCGGCGTCGGCGACACCAACTGGCTGAACATCATCGGCGCGGGTGCCAGCGACAACGGGACCACCGCTCTGTTCGACTTCAACGGGACCACCACCACCGGCAAAGACATAGCCGTGCCGGAAGATCGCTACTTCCTCGAGATCTACGACCATTACGGTCCCGCTTTCTTCGGCAACGGCAACTGGCAGGCCCAGTGGCGCAACGTCAAAGTCCTCGGCCGCCACGGGCTCACCCTTCAGGGAACCTGGCCCAACGTCGGTCTGCTCGCCTCCGACGTGATCGCCTACGCGCTCGGCCGCTGGGCGCCGTTCGTGAAGTTCTCCACCGGTACCACCGGCACCATTCGCCCGACCGCCTTCGCGATCCCGCAGCTGACTTTCAAAGAGCCGACCACCGTCGCCGAGGTTCTCGCCCAGGCGACGCGGTTCGAGCTCTCGGAGTGGGGGGTGTGGAACGACCAGACCTTCTACCTCAACCCCCGCGGCGAACGGGAAGGCCGCAAACGCTGGCGCGCCCGGGTGCGACCGGCCCAGCTGGAAGAGACCGGGCAGCAGATGGACAGGGTCTGGAACGGGGTCATCGTGCAGGGACAGGACGTCGACGGCACCGCCGTCACGGTCGGCCCGCCCGGCTCCGGCTACCGCCTCACCGATGCGCGGTTGCTCGACAGCGACCCCCTCAACCCCGCCAACCAGGTGGCCGGGTTGCGGCGCTGGGTGAAGATCCAGCTCAACGGGATCGCGACCGTGGCGGGAATGGTCGAAGCGGGGTCGGCGTTCCTCGAACAGACGAAGCTGCTCGACGGCTCCGGCCGGGCGACCCTGACCGGCTACGTCGAAGACGACAGCGGGAAGCTGTGGCCCTACTACTGCGTTCACGCCGGCGACCTGATCGAGTTCGTCGACTCCTCGATCCCGGGCTACCGCTACATCGTCAGCGCCCAGCGCAGCCGTGCCTCGAAGTCGGTGAGCATCGATCTCGACGCTCCTCCGGACTCCTACGAAGCGCTGATGGAACGCCTCAACGCTGAAATCCTCAGCCGGGGGCTGTAGACAAAGGGCCGTAGGGATGAACCACGAGGACACCTCGGTGATCGCGGTACAGGTCTTCAACCTCGACCGCAAGCTCGACGCGATCCACCTCTCGCTGAAAGAAGACGTCGACGAAGTGCGCGAGAACGTGCGCGAGGTGCGGGACCAGACCCGCATGACCAACGGTCGCGTCAGCGGCCTCGAAAAAGGGGCGGCGATGATCAAAGGGGCGCTCTTCGTGCTCTCCGCCGCCACCCCGTTCCTGCTCTTCGCCCTGCAGAAGCTGGTCGACTGACCCGCCGCCGCGAGGCGGCGACGAAAGGAGAGACGATGGACACGACTCACGGCTCCGCCGTGCACAGAGGCCTGCACCTGGTCTCGCCGCTGGTCCGGGGCGCCGACGTCCGCGCTCTGCAGGAGCGCCTCAACGCCGAGCTGGCGCACCGGCAGCTCTCCTGGCGCCAGGTAGCCGTCGACGGTCAGTTCGGGCCGCGGACGCTCCATGCCTGCGCCTTCCTCGGCTGGGTCCTCGGCTTCTCGAGTCGACGGTTGAGGGAGATCACCGGCTCGGAGCCACGGCTCGGCGAGCGGGCTCAACGGGTCCTCCGCGATCCCCGCAGGCGCGCGCCGGTTGAACGGGCCCGCGAGCGGGCCCGCCGGCCCAAGGTCAGGGCTCTGCGCCGCTCCCACGTCGACGGGCCCGCCGCGGCGGTCGACTACATCCGCGAGATGGCCGCCAAGGGGGTCCACGAGATCGGCGACACGAATACCGGCGAGCTGGTCGACCGCTGGCAGTCCTACTTCGGCCTGCACGCCCAGCCCTGGTGTGGCTGCTTCGCCGGTTACGCGGCAAAGGCGGTGGGGGATTCGCCGGCGACCACCTGGTTTCCCTACGGCCCCAGCATCATCGCCGACGCCCGGGCGGGGAGGAACGGCGTGCGCGAGGTCAGCTTCGAGGACGCCAAGCCGGGCGACATCCTCGTCCTCTGGAGCGGGGACCACATCGCCACGGCGATGGCGCGCCCCAGCGCCACCACGATCGCGACCGGCGAGGGCAACACCTCTCCGAACGACCGGGACAGCCAGGCGGACGGAGGCTGCGTCGCGCTGAAGACCCGCTCCCGCTCCGACGTCTCCTGCGTCGCGCGGATCTACTGATTGTCACTCACCAGAGAGAAACTTCCCGAAGGGTCCTGAGTTTTGGACAAATGCTCACTGGTCGTGCGAAGCTCTTGCCCCCTGCAGGGGACTCGGCCACGTGTGTTCCGGAGCGGAATGGACGCATTGCAACTTAATCGCGAGCGCTGGATGGGGATTGCCTACCTCGCTCTTTGCGCGCTTCACGACCTTGACGCGAGCGCCGAGACAGGTCCTTTCCGGGAGGCTCGTCTCGAGCTTCATCGCCTGCTCGACCCGCAGCTGCCCGAGCAGCGGGGAGGGGACGAGGAACCTCCGCCGCTCTACCTCGTGAGGTAGGTCTCAGGCCGATTCCGAGCGCTCTTGGCGAAGGCCGAGGCGCCGCAGGTCTCGCGGTCCGTGGGGAACCGGCTCCTCGGTGGGGCTGCCGGCCGCCCCGTGCCAGCCTTCCCAGCCGCCCTCCAGAAACCACATCGGAACTTCGCAGGCCTCGGCTATCGCCAGCAGCTCCGAGCGCTTGACCTCGCGCTGGCCGCCCTCGATCCGCTGCAGCGTCTCCTTGCTCAGCTCCAGGTGCTCGGCCAGGGTGGCGCGGTTGCGAAAGCCGCCGTAGGCGCGTGCGGTGCGGACACGGCGTCCAATCTCACTTGCCATTCCCGCAAGTTACGGGCAACACCGCCCCTCGAAAATACTCAATAAGCCTATATATGAGGAAAATTAAGATATAAAAGGTCTATCTGACGTTTTTTTTGTCAAAAACTCGCTTCGCAAGGAGGGGATTCATGTTGCTGGAGATCGTTCGCTGCCTTGCCGCCGCCGGAGTCGGCCTCGTGCTGGGCCGCTCCCTTTCCGCCGGCGGCCGATCGGCGGAAACACCGGTGGGCCGGGACTGGCGGCGGGTGGAAGCGACGATCGCCTGCAACCCCCTGCAGGTGATCGGGGGAAGCCGTCGCGGCCCCGGTGACGGTGGCTCGGCGTGAGCGTCGCGCCGATCGCGGCGACGGAGAAATCGGCAAGCGCCTGGAGGAACGCGACCGCCCGGCTCGGCCGGGACCGAGCGAGCCTGGGAGCCTGGCTCGAGGGGCTCGAGGTGGTGGGGGAGCGGGAGAGCCTGCTGCTCCTGGTCGACCGCCGGGAGCCTTCGCCGTGCCCGCGTTGCGAGGCGTTGCTCGGCCAGGTGCTGGCTCCCCTCGGCTACGCGGGCGCGAAGATCTTGACGGAGACGGAGCTGGAGGCGGCGAGGCGACGGT
>Ga0247774_1000068_pt1 | contig 46185 bp, 31 predicted proteins | sample UWRJL001104B6_FD_179933 | JGI IMG/M metagenome (GOLD analysis project Ga0247774, IMG submission 179933) | Plant litter microbial communities from Arlington Agricultural Research Station in Wisconsin, United States - UWRJ-L001-104B-6 | ecosystem: Environmental > Terrestrial > Plant litter >...
CCATTCTGGGTAGGTCTCTTGGTCAAACTCGATTTGAAACGCTCGCTGGAGTTTCAACAGCACTTCCAGGGCGTGATTCCAGCTATTCATCAGCGTGTAAGTTTTTCTAGGGTTAGACCGGGCTATAAGCTGTTGTGCATTTAAATAGAATGTCAACAAACAACCTAAGTCTTGTGGGGTGGGCGTCTCGCCCGCCCTGAATATGCAATTTAAATGCGTGACAGCTTATCGATTACCGTTTGGCATAGGAGCGCTTTTAGAAGGGTTTCCACTTTGTAAGTGCCACTGGTGTGAAATCGGCTTTCCATCGTCAGATGAAGTGCTAAGCGCAAAGCCAGTTCATCATGGTAGGCATCGATTTTGACTAAATAGCCAAACTGATACAAGGCTTCTTTGGCGAAGTAACCTGCTTTGTTCAAGAAGGCATGAGTCCAAAGCCCCGGTTGGACTGTGATGTAGACTTCATCAGGCTGCTCTATTTTGCCCTCCAGATTCTGCTGACCTGTTAACTGAATTTGAATATTCCACATTCGCGAGGTGTCAACGCTGGCTCTAATTCCACCTTTTTTGTGTTTGCCTTCAACCCATGTGGCTTTGATTGCTAGGCAACCTAGAGCATATGCAGTTTTAGCTAGTTCATTCAGTTTTTTAGACGCGGGCAAGTCTGTGCGTTTGTCCCAGCCCATTTCCTTGATTAAGTCACTGCCTTCGAGAGTGAATAAGCTTTCCCACGGCTCTTCTTGTCTCATAATATGAGCAGCAAAAATCAGGTGCAACTTGGCAGCGGTCAGCCCAAACTTGTCAATAATTTGCATGGCCTCTTCTAAAGGCAGCAGTGTGATGTCGCCGGGGTTGGCGATGTAGTGCTCGATGATGTTGTTGGGGTTGCCCTTGGCTCGGTGTTGGAAGTAGCCGACACTTGAAGGGTATTGCTGCCACAAGTCTGTTCTCAGTTGTGCGTGGAGGCCCGATACCATAGGAGGGGGTGTGGCAACAGGGGCGATCGGTCTATTATGGTACAGACGAGGTTCTGTAATCGGTTTGTCTGGGGTATCTCTAACTTCAGCCAGACTTTCTGAGCTGGTGCTGTCACTCATAGTTTTAGTCAATGGAAGAGAGAGCATAGCTATTTCGATCGCACAATTAGTCCTGAAGGGAAACATGAAGAATCGCAACATTAACCTCAATGGCTCGCGCGATCATTACTGTTGTTTGTATCATGTATAGCGGTTCTCAAAAAAGTGAGGTATGCCCTATGCCCTATCCCCATGAGTACCTCATCTTTGTGAGAAAGGCTATAGTTTTGGAATTGTGAGAATAATCAGCGTAGTAAAAAGGGAGAACGCACCTCATTTTTTCGGTAGATTCAGCTTTCTCACCACATCCTCCCTAATCTCTGGTTCTAGCGTAAAAAGTATCTCGCTGCCAACTTTCACTTTTTTGATTAGGGAACGAGCTACTAGAGATTGCAAATTATCAATTAATTTTGATGCTACTTTTGGAAAAAATATTCGCAAAGTTTCCACGGAAACGGGAGCTGCGTCTGAAGCCAATTTGTACATAATATCCTTTTCCAAATTAGTCAATTTTGAAAATTGCTGTTCTACAATCATCTCATGTATACATTGCAAAATCACTTGCGGGCTCTGCGGTCTGTTACCCGGAAAAGGTGCCATTAAGTAATCGATTACATTAGCAAAAGGATCTGAAATATGGGGTGCTACTTTTCGCCACATCAATCTACCTGTTCGTGGATTCTCTGGAAAAGCAGTAGGGGATTTGCCTGTTAGCAAATGGACAAAAGTGCGACCGAGGGCAAAAAAATCAGATTGAGGAATAGCTTTACCATTCGCCTGCTCTAGTGGCGTGTAACCTGGAGAAATAATCACTGTAACACTTCCCCCTTGACCAACTTTTGCAAAATAGGTAGCTGAGACTTCCCTAACTGCACCAAAGTCAATCAAGACTAACTTACCATTTGGTTGAACCATAATGTTACTCGGTTTGATATCTCGATGAAAATAATTTAAATGGTGGACTTGATCGAGGATATATGCTAGTTGTTTTAACCAGTTAATAGCTAAATATTCATTAATAGGTCGGTTTCTTTTAATCAGCCATTGCTCTAAATTAACTCCATTTATTTTTTCCATAACAAAACAGTGTACTCGTTCTAATTTTCCTTTGGTAATCAAGGTAAAATAGCCATCGCGCTCGGCTCTCGGAATTCCTGGATGGCGCAAACGACATAATATATCGGCTTCTTGTTTAAATGATTCGACTAACTTGCCTTTGTGTTCCTCGTCTACAGCATCAAGTTTTAAAATTTTTAGAATTTTGATAGTACCTCTATCATCCACTTCATAAATACGACTGAAACCTCCTTTGCTTACTTGTCGAATAACTTGATATCGGTTAGCTATGAGAGGTCGTTTAGAGACTGTTTTAATAGCTAAACTTGGAGTAATATTCAACTTTACTCCAGCAGGTGCTACCTTTTTTTGGGGCGCAGATACTTGATTGGGCTGAGCGACTGTACCTGCCAAATCACCGCGAGTAAACTTATCAATACTGCGCGCGTAAACTAATAAGGGCTCAAATTCTGCCAATGGTTCTGCAAAAGTCTCTACTAACGAAGCCATCCGCACCACTTCAGACCTATCCTGCTGATAAGCATTCTTTAATGCTAATGCCAATTCACGCGCCGCCTCACTCGGTCTGGTATAGGCCAAAGCTGTCCACCGCTGCGCCTGAGCAAAATCTCGCACCTCTTGGTCATTACTTTGAAGTTGCTGCCGCACATAAACTAACAGAAAATCTGACAACTCATTAATCCGCTGATGACCAAAATTCTCATTCTCTTTCAACCGATTCAACAGCGAATTTCGCACCGCTGTATCCATCTCATAGAGTTCTCGCCCTACCTCATCGCACAAACTCGAAAGTAGCAAATCCGCCACAGCTACCCAAGGAATTCCTAACACAAATCCGTGAATATCTCGTTGGAAATTAGCCCACAACTTGTATAATAAATCCGGTGTCAAAGCCAAGGGAAACGCCGCATGACACGCAAAAATTAAGTGCGTTTTTTCAAAACGCCTCTCGAAAGCTTCAATTCGTCTGCGGGCTACTTCAGGTTTCATTTCATCCCCCTTATTCAGTCCCAACAAAAACCGAACTCTGACTTTTTCCCCGCAACAAGCCGATCGCATCTTGCAATCCCCGCCGCGCCATCTCAAACATCGGCACTAAACGCGCCACCTTACCCGCAGTCGTCCCCTCCCAGCGCGACTCCGGCATCGGATTTAGCCAAGCTACATACCGCACCTTTGTCTTAATTTGCTGGAGAAACCCCGCCGTCAACTCCACCCTTTCCTCACTGTAACCCCCGCGAGCCGCCCCAGCATCGCTAAAAATTAACATAGCAGACTTCTCAGGTCGCAGCTTAGCCAGCAAGCGATCGATTTTCTCGGCTTCCAACTGATAGGGGTCATGGTATAGATAATCCACCGGACAATTCTGAAAATAATAAATGCCAGCATTCCCCAAACGCCCGCCTCGCACCGCCGTTTCTGCCAACCGATGGGACAAATCGTGGAAGGGCACCATCGAACCGTCGCGATCAATTAATAACAGTAATTGCGATCGATTTATACGGCGCGGCACCAACACCGGACTTAACAAAATGCCCTGTCGCCCAATTTGGTTAACTGTGGCTTCCACATCCAATTCTACGGGCGGCCCTTCCCGCACGGGACGGCGCAAGTAACGCCAACTTTGCTTCATCTGCCGCCGCGTCACTGGAAAATATTCGGATGTCAGGATGAACTGGCGATCGGAAATTGCCTCATATTTATTGGTAGCTTGCATCACTGCTTTTGCAGCTTGCACCTCATCTTCTATTGCTTTTACTAATTCAGGAGGCGGGGCAGAGATAATGGGTCTGCTTGTTTCCTCAGTTAGTATTGGTGCTGTTTCGATTATACCAGAATCCTCTGTTTCCGGTGCAGAATTGGCTGGTTTTTCTGGAATTGCTGGTATAGTTTCCTGACTTTCTTTAACAATTAGTTCAAAGTGATAATCAAATAGGCGCTTATCCTCAGCAGATTTTACCCATAAAGTTTTGCACAGGCGGTATAAAGAAGTGCGATCGCTCGTCCCAAAGCCCTTTTGTAAAGCTTCCAGTAACAGCTTATATTCACCGATGCCAAGGGGAAATCCAGCCTCTCGTAGTTGACTAAAAAGCTCAATCAGGGGCAGTTCATCCACAATAGGCTTCTCCAGAAAACCAGAGGGCGGGCCGTCATCCTGCCTACTCTTTAAGTATCGCTCGATGACTGACTGAAGATTATGTTTTCCAACCTTTTCGCCAAATGATTTTGAAAGTTGATTCCAGAGTTGAGCTCCAACAGCCCTGATATTACCCGATGTACAATGGCTGACTTGGGCTATTTCCTGATAGGATTTTCTTTCCCAAGACAGGCGAAAGACAATTTTTTGAAGTTCGGTCAAACGCTTGTTATCCATTACCGACTCTACAATTGCTAGTGCTTCATCAACGGTAATTGGTAAAAGCCCTTCAAAACTCAGATGTTTAATCATAAGTCACCCCCAACCCGCCTTTGCTTAGCATAGCGATTGTAATCATCCCAGCTTTTCAACAGCACGCCCGGATACAAAAGTTTCTTACCCAATTCATCCAGAACCTTATCTTCAGGATAGTGTCGCAGTATCCGAAACCAATCCATCAATTCACTGGTACTAACTTTTTTGCCAGATTCTCCCTTATCTTTCCGCATTTCTTCACGCAACTGCAAAAACCTGTCAATAATTGCATTCACTAGCGATTCAGGAGATGCCACAAAGTGAGCATTGACAATCTCAATTAACTGCTGGCGCTTGGGGAATTCAACATAGTGAAACAAGCACCGCCGCAAGAAAGCATCGGGCAAATCTTTCTCATCATTGCTAGTAATAAACACGATGGGTGCTGCCTTAGCTTGAATTTTATCTCCCGTTTCCTCAATCACAAACCGCTGTTCGTCAAGTTCCAATAGCAAATCATTAGGAAAATCAATATCAGCCTTGTCGATTTCATCAATCAGCACCACCGTCGTTTGTTCCTTCAGAAAAGCTCGCCCCAAAGGCCCCCATTTGATATAAGTCTCAGATTTATCAATTTCTTGAATTTTATCGTCGCTGAGGCGTCCAGCCGCCGCTAATTGAGCATCCCGCAAACGCCCCACAGCATCATAAGTGTAAAGTCCATCTTTTGCCCTGCTTGTAGACTTAATATTCCAAGTTTCATAAGGTAGTCCCAACTCATAGGCAACAGCACGGGCTAATTTAGTTTTGCCACACCCAGGTTCTCCTTTAATCAGCAGGGGACGTTCTAATTGAATTGCTAAGTTAACAGCTTCAACTAAATCTTCTTCCGGAAGATAAGGATAAAGCATTTGACCGTTTTCATCGATTTTTCCTAGTTGAGGCTGTACTTTACCTGTGTATTTCAAGGCTTCTCTGTTCAGTGTTTCAGCCATATTTTCTCCCACTCATACCAATTACAATCGCACAAATCACAAATTCTGTACAGAGCTAGTTGAGGCAAGCCGCCTTCACTGCTTTCAAGAATGTCTCGGACTGATTCCTCAACTTGAGTAGTCAGTTTAAGGGGCAAGTCATCAAGACCATTTTCAATCCAAAATGTCAAATCTTGTTCGCGTAGTAGAGTAATTTTGGGCAACTTAACGGGGATGTGGGGTTCCCAACAGGGGGAGAATGTCTCAGCAAAATCGACATTGTTCCATTCTTCAACACACCCGCTATGGTCAATTAAAAACATTAGTAAGCGAGAAGAAGATTTAGTTATGTCAGACACGCTTTTTACCAAGGGCAACCAAAATTGTCCAATAAATTGACTCATACATTCCTCTGGCATCTGATCGAGTCGGTCAAAGATAAAAACCACAGTTCTATTTTGGAACCAGTGAGCAACTTTATCTATAACTTGTGCCTGTGACGGTTGATTAATTAAACCGACACGACCGCCTAGTTCTTGCCACAAAGCTTTCGTATAAGTAGCGCGAGATTTTCGACTGAGTGTGACTGAAATTACTTTAGCATTTGTCGAATCAGGAACCTGCTTCATCAGCCGATTCAACAGCCATTTTTGACCGCTTTCTTCTTCGCCGTGAATCAAATAAGCACCGATGGGGTGCTGTTCAAAAAATGTTCGGAATAATCGAATTTGATGAGTATAATTTAACCGCTGTAAAACTTGGTGAAGTTTATCATGAGATTGTTGAGGTTGAGGTGAATTGGTTAGCGTTTTTGTTTCTTCTGCGGTCGTGTTCCGTAATTGTTTCCAACTTGGCGAAGCTTCTACAGTAAAACATTGATCGTACATGACTGGCAACCAACTGGCTAGAGGATATTGTCCCTCTAATCCTTGGAGATTTTCTCTAGCCTGTCGCAAGGCTAAATATAAAGTTTTTTCATTTTTTACAAAAGCTTCTAGAAAAAATTTCAAGAATTTGTGTGCGACTTCATCGGGTATTGGTGTCCGCATGACAATAACTTGGGGAACGTTCCAACTAGCTAGAGTTTTTGCTAAACCCAAACCATCGCAAGAGTTAAAAATAGCTAATCTCAACCCTTTGCGAACGGCTTGTTTTACAGCATTTTCTAAATCTTCAATTTTGACTGTATCTGTTTGATTAATAGAAAGAATACCTTCTCCGTCTGTAGTTTTGCTATGACCTGCAAAAAATAAAATGTCCCAGGATTCTTCATCCCTCAATTGCCTAAAAATAGTTTCCTGGTCTTTTTCTGGCAAAAAGCAGGTCTCAAGGGATAATTGCTTGAATTCTCGTTCATCTACGGTAGTGTCAATTCCTTGACTATTTCCCAGAATTGCTAGAATTCTGACTTCTGTTCTGGTTGAGTAACAAGGCTGAATTTTGTATTCTGACAAGCTAAAAGCCATCTCGGCTAGAGGATAATTTTCAAATAAATTCCAGAGATGCCAGGGAAGCTTTGCCAAATCGCTGTCGGAAGTTTGGAGAATAACTCGAATAATATCCTGAGATGTGCAATCAGTTTTTAATTCGTGCCATTTTTCGAGAAATTGCGAAGATGAAAGCCAATCATTAAGAAGTTTTTTAGCATTTAAAGGCTGGTATTTGTCCTTGAGATTAGCTTTAAAGCCGTGTTCCTTTAAGTTTTCATAAAATCTGTCGAGTTCTGGATCTGGAGGTAAACGGGCATCTAGCTCATTGTGGTACGGCTTGCCATCTTCCGCAATTCGCAGGAAAACTGGAAAACCTATCTTGAAACTCCCTTCACCCAATCGGATAACAATTAATTTTCCCATAGATTAACTTTTGTAAGCGCCGATGACAAAAAAGTCCGATCGCCCTTTTCACCGGATATTTCAAACATTCCCCCCAACCTCTACAGTATCAGACGATCGCAGCAGAAAGCCCCAGAGGAAAGCATTTGTTCCCCTGGGGCTTTCTATCGCATCAATAATATTCAGCTTCGACTTAAGAACGAGAAGCGTTCAATGCAGCCCGAATTCCATCAACTTGCAAACTCCGCAGCGCGATCGATCGCGGGTCAACTCGATGGTGTACAGTACCGCAGACGGGACATTCCTCCCGGCTCTTTGCGGTTAACCAAACACTCTGATAAGCATACTGTCCGGGGGTATCTCCAAACACACCTGGATAAAACCAATAATTCGGAACCATCGACAGCGTGAGATAATTTAATCCCCCATCGATCGCCGGATTCAAGAAACCTTTAAGTTTCGCCTCAGCATCCTTCGGCAAGAGCAGCGACAGAGCCATTTTCACCGCGACACTGGTAACATGGTGAATATCCGCTGCGATCGCCACTTCACCCATCACTCGACCATTGTTGCCGTAATCCCCATCCGCACTCACCCGTCCCAAATCTGCTTCTGCTTTATGGCGGTTGGCCGTAGCACAAAGATAGCAGGGAGTGCGATCTGGGATAGTCACAATTACCTCTCCTCCTTCGGCACCTTTGTAAAGCCCGACAAACAAAGCAGGTTTGCCGTGAAAATAAGCAAAACGATTGAGAATGCGCTGGGCGGCGGGGTCATCGGTAGTAGCAACTATCAAGTCGGCTTGTTGCACCAAAGCATCAAAGGTTTCAACCTCATAATCCAACAAACTTTTAGGCTGTACCGTCAATTCCAGCAGCGGGTTGATGTGCAGCAGCCGCTTCGCCAGCGCTTCCACTTTGGGATTGCCCAAATCGGTAAAATCGTAGGTAGTGCGGCAGAGATTCGCTGTTTCAACGGTTTCTGGATCGATGAGAGTGAGAGCACCGACACCGCTGCGAACCAGTTGTTCGGCGAAGTAAGAACCGACAGAACCTGTCCCGGCAATCAACACCCGTTTGCTGCTGATGTGCTGGCTGAGAATTCCTTGACTGCGCGCAAATAATCCTTGCTGGATTTCGGCTGCGGTAATTTTGGGGTCAAGGCCAGAATAGCCACCACTCCAGCCAGCCAAACGCGCGCGATCCGCGTCGGCTGTGATTGGGGGCTTTCCCAAAGGGCCGTACACCTTCTGGTAGGGGCCACAACCTGCGATCGCACTTTTGACTGCTGTTAACAAACGGTCTTCTGGTGGCGTTTCCAACGACCAATCTAACTTGATTTCTTCTGTGTTTCCGCCCTCTGGTGTCACCATCAGCAGAGGTGGCGTGACGGGATAAGACTCGCTGACGAGAAACAGCAGTTCCAAACCGCCATCGAGAATAACGCGACCGGCCGGCATCGCCTTTCCTTCCATTTCGGTGATAAATACTTCCGGTGGTTTACTGCTACCAAAAGTACGGCAAAGTTGCTGTAGGTTTTCCAACAGCGGTATGCGTTTGGGTGCAGCCGTCGGTAAGAGTGTTTGCAGCATCTGGGTTAAATCGCGATCGCACACTTCCTTGACTGGCAGCATTTCTACTCGCAATTGGTTGCGATCGCGGGAAGCGACATAACAGGAAATTTTACCTTGTGCCATCGGCAATTCATGTTCGCGCAATTGCCCCCAAGGACGCTGTAAAGTGACGATCGGGGCTACAAAGTAGGGAATGTGAGGGTTGAGGTTCAGCCCTTCTAGCATCGCAGTTTCATCGGGGCCGGAAGGTCGGTCTAGACCGCCTGGGTGCGAGTGGATAACGCCTTTAAACTCCAGTCCTTGATTGAGTTCTAGCTGCTGCACCCGCTGAGTTAATTGCGGAGATGGCAAGTAGCTAGCACCGCTGGTATGGGCTTCCTCGTCCAAAAGAAAGTGGGTGATGATTGGCTGACCTACGGGGCCTAGAATGGCTCCTCCGCGTTCGGGAGGATGGTTGGCGATCTCAGTTTCAATGTCGTGCAAAACTGACTGTGAAATGTATAACATCATGGTTTTAAGTTGAGAGTAGGTAAATTTTGGGAACCCAGAAACCGGGTTTTTGGCTAAATACTTCGTTGCAACCGACAGATGCGGTAAAAACCCGGTTTCTTTGGTCGGAGTGGATCGGTTGCGATCGCCCTTTTAGAGGTTGTTGATGGAGAATGGGAATAGATCGGTACGCAGATAACTGCTGAAGCCAGTTGCCCAGAGGACTGATTTGGCAAAGGCTTGTTCTAATGTAGGCAAGCCGCCTCCATCGCCGAAGCAGATGCGACCATCGCTAAACAGGTGGGCATCGTGGACATTGAACTTACCGGCAACTGCTGGGAACAAAACCATCACTTGGTATAGGCTGCCGTCGCTGTAAGCGAACATGGTATACTGGTCGCCGAGTTCGCTGGTAATGCTGTAAACCCAGCCTGTAACGCCGCTGACGGACATTTCCTGGGTGTTGTTCGGGAGTTTTTGAGCTACAATTTGGCGATCGGCTGTCACAGTGGCTGCGAAGGTTTTCTGGGGAACGCGGGATAGTTGGCGTTCGGTTCCGGGTTGGGGGCGGAGGATGATGTTACCTTCGGAGTCTACAAACACGCTGCGATCTGTTGCATTGGGTAAGTCGGTGCCGCTTTGTTGGTTAGCGATCACGCGGTTTCTGACTTCGTTGAGATCTACTTGGTTCGTCATAAGTACCTCTGGATTGTTCTCTGTTATTGAGTCCTGTGGAGTTTTCAGTTTTATGCAGCGTTAGCCTGGTTTTGTTGGGGCTAGTTGCTGTGGAATCGCCTGATATTGCTTTATCGCTGGTGGGTGGGGGAGTTATGCGAAGTGGGGGGAAATTTTTTGGAGTGCGATCGCTGCTGGCTGCGATGATATGATGGCGGAGTGGTAATTAATAGCGATCGGTTAAGCTATTTAGCCGCTATTTATCACAGGAGAGTATCTTGATTTTTCGAGCTATTTAGTTGGGGAGAAATTTATGGTATTTACTAAGTGCAGCACTATTTTAGGAAATTGGTATAACCTGTGTTGTTTTTTAGACTCATAAATTTTTATGCTTTTCAATTGTAGATAGGATGAAATCTAATTTATTTTTTAGTTGTTGTTTTTCTTTTATTTCAACAGTTTTTTCTAGCTCTCTCTCTAATGCTTCTATAGCGTCATTGTTCCAAATCTTTGTTTTTACTGGAACAAGAAAACCATAGATAGTTTCGGATTTTAATTTTCCTATTTCACCTTTTGGGTTATGATAGTAAACTACAATACCAATCAAAGAGTTAACTCCCCCTACATTTCCACTGATAGTATTATGATAACGTAATAAGAAAGGTCTGCTTTCTCCGGGTTTTATTTCAAAAGTTTTATCTTGCTCTATAAAAGGTTTATCTGGTGATATTTCAACAATATCTCTTAAGTTAGCTGATATTGCGGTCATGGACTGACCCCAATAATGAACTGTTAGGAAGTTAAATATATTTATTGGTATATTTTCATTATTGTAAATTGTAAACCTTATTTCCAAATCAGAACGCTCTGTTTCTTCTGAAGTTTTACGATTTACAATATTACTAAAGCGTATATCTTCAGTTATAAAGAATATGTGATTATTTTGAATCAATTGTTTTCCTATTTGTTGTTTCTTTGCTTTTTCATAACTCACATAAATATTTCTATTAAAAGGAAAAATAAAAGGATTCTCATGTTTTAAAAATAAATTAAATAAAAACAAAATAATAGCTATTCCTATGCTTCCTGAAAGCCAATGTTTTTGCATGAAGTGCAGCAAAATTTGATTAATTTTTCTTTTCAAACTTATAGGTTTTACGCCTAAAATACAAAAAATAACAGGCAACCAAGATGCACAGGGAAACTGATTCTCCCAACCTTGCAATCTTTCCCGCGCCTCTTTAACAGCTAAATTAAACGACTGCCCTGTAGAAAAAGAACGCAGAAAATATTTTAAAAATTCCTGTGCTACTTTGTCAGGGACAGGCTCTCGCATTACAATGATTTGAGGCATATTTAAATCAGCTAAATCTTGAGCCAACCCCAAACCATCACAGGAATTAAAAATAGCCAATTGTAAACCATTTTCTATTGTTTTTTTTAAAGCATACCTTAAATCATGTATGGTTAAACTATCACTCTGATTAATATAAATGATTCCTGTCTCCCCTTCCGTGCGGCTATGTCCTGCAAAAAATAGAATATCCCAAGGCTGTCCCCATAGTTCATCGGTGAGTTCTTTTCGATTTGGTTTAACTAAAAACTCAACTTTAGCACCAGGAATAGAATATAAAAAATTTCTATCTTCTTCAATATTAATCCCCTCATCATTTCCTAAAATTGCCAAGATATTAATTTGATTTTTAGCAGCAGCTTTGGGTGAACTCGATTGTTTAAACTTGGGTGCACTGACACTAATTTCAGCTTTGGGGTAACGATCTAATATATCCCAAAGATGCCAGGGTAATTGGCGTAGCTGAATGTTTGAAGTTTGGATGATTAACCGTACTTCATCACTTTCTTGTAAATGAGCAACTAATTCTTCCCTAACATGACTAAATTGCTGTGATTTTAACCATTGATTTAAATCGTTCTTCAAATCATTAGCTCTTTTATTAACATCATCAATTGAGAAGTTAGTCGTTTGTGTTGCTATTGCCTCTAATTTTCTAACTTTTACCCCAATAAAACTATAATAAGTGACTTTCCAACTGTTGTAAGAATCAACCAGTTTTGAGTTGGGCGGTAAAGATCCGATTTCCTGAATAGTCGCAGGTTTCCCCTCCTCCCCCAACTGTAACGTTACCGGGAAACCTTTTTGGTCCAAGTCTCCCCCTGCAAAAGTCAACACCACTAACTTCCCCATTGCTTTCTCTCGATCGAATTAGATAACAAAATTTTCCACGATACTCGCATCACCTAAAGCTACTTTAACACTAAACCGCTCCCCAGGCTTACCGCTGAACTCCATCCAATTGAATCCAATTATCAGATTACCCCGATGATCCGAGATCACTTCCAGAACAAAGTACCAATATTATCCAGTATAATCAGCATAGTGTTTTTAATCTATGATTTTTTTTGAACAAACCCTCTTCAGATTTTATCAATTTATTTCTCAGCCAAACGAACTTGCAATAACTTATGGATGAACTGATAGCGCCCGCCAACTCGTTGCAAAAACTTTCGTTCCGTGGCATAGTTCAGGAAACGCGCATAGTTCCAAGGTATGTATCCATTGCACCAAAGAATTAAGCGCAAAGTGAAGTGTTGAATGCCCGCCATTCCTGCTTGAGTAAATCCAAAAATTGCGCCAACAATAATAGCTGATAGCACAATATTTGCCGTACCAATTTTATTCTGTAAAAATGATGATTCTACGATCATCGCCAGAAGTTGTTTGCTCATGATCGTTGCTGGTATTGCCATGCTGGTTGCACCAATAAGTGCAAATAAAATCGCATTTTTAAGAGATTGCCAAATTCCTTGGTTGGGGATTTTTATTTTATCGATATTAGAGCCACTCAGTCCATAAATCAATGCTATAACCAATCCGACGTTCAAGAAAACCATCATTCCTGAGAATTTCCAAGTAATTAGTCCAGCTATCAAGCCTCCAATTAAAGATTTTAATATTTTTTTGTATGAAAAATTTATAGTTGCTACAGGTTCTATTGTTTCAGCTTGCCCAACTGTTAGAAAAGCCCACAGACTAGATAGTACCATTACAAATAGCGCTAAAGCCAAAACGATGACTGCTCCCCAAAAAGGCTCAAACAGTACGCCAACTGTTAACCAAACAACACTGCCAACAATCAGCGCCAGACTGAAACCAAAAATTAGTCCTACTCCCAAAGCATAAATCTGTTTATAACCCTGTGGCAACCAATGCGGCTGGATTTGTTCCAGCGAAAATCCTGAAAACTCTGTCTGAGACTTGTCCTGATATTTATTAGCTATAAATGCTAGCCACTTTTGAGTTTTTTTAGCGGATGGTGCTGTTTGTTGCGAATAGGATACATTTTTAATTTTCTGTTTTAGCATTTGCTGAATATAGACATCCAACAGACTTTCTTCTAGTTCCTGAGTCGATTTGAACGTTACCTCATCTTCAAGTAACATTTCCTGACCCACTAAAACCATAAGATTTAGCATCAGTGGAGACTCTAACAATTTCAAGAAAGCGTCAGAGTTTTTAATTGTTTGCCATAGTTGTAGGCACTTCATATCTACGAAATATTTTTGAACTTCTGCCTTAGCTACCGGTTGCAAACAGATTGCTCCGTTCAGTTTGAGCTTGGCATTAATAAATTCGTATCCTTCCTTGCGACTGCATACAACTAAACCAGGAGGGCGATAGGCACTTTCCAGGAATTGATTAATCGCCTCTACACAGCTTTCTTGCCAGAGTGTTTCATCTAAGCCGTCAAGCAGTGGTAATATGCGGTGATTTTCTAACAATTCCTCAGCAATATTTAGGCTGACATCATATTTAGAGACAAGTTCAGCAATCAGCCACTGGAGTAGAGGTTGCTTTTCATCTTTCCAGGATGAAAGGTTTAACAAAACAGGAATTGCCCGATTTGTGTCGTCTTCCGCCTGGGTAATTAGCTGCTTTGCTAGTTCTAACAAAGTGATTGTTTTACCGTTTCCTGGATCACCTATAATTAATAATTTGCTATCGATATTACTCTGCTGAAAAACATCGACTAATTTTGTTTCTGGACTGAAGAGTTGATTTGACAAATGATTGAGTCTGACCTCTACACCCCAAGGTGTTTCTACTTGTTTGGGCTGAAGTTCTTTTGGTTGTTGAATAACTACCCGATTGTGCAGTGACTGTGCCCAGCGACTCTCTACTTCATCCTTTATCTTTGCTAGTAAGCGATTTCGATTCTCTGACTCTTGAGAATCGCGGTTTCTAGTCCAGATTGTCGATCGAGTTTTTGTACCTGAAGCCCCACGCAACTTATCCCAAGTTGGCATTAACTGACTCGGATTTTGGCAAATGACCGGCAACCAAGAAATACTAGGCGGATGTGCATCTAAATATTGCAACTTTTGCCGTGCTTCATTTACTGATAGATAAAGGGATTTACCGCTGGCAAAAGCATTCAGAAAATACTTTAAAAATGCTTGAGCTACCTTGTCGGGAACTGGCTCTCGCATAACGATAATTTGAGGGATTTGCAAATCTGCAAGTTCTTGTGCTAAACCCAATCCATCACAGGAGTTAAAAATAGCTAATTTGAGACCTTTTTTAATGGCTTTTGCCAGTTCATATTTTAGCTCGCCGATTGTGAGGCTATCACTTTTGTTGATATATATCCGGCCACTTTTACCTTCAGTTTGACTGTGACCGGCGAAGAATAAAATATCCCAGGAATATTTTAAAAGATGGTGATTGATTTGTTTCCGATTTGGCTGAGGTAAAACCACGGTTTCGACACCAGGTAATTGCTCTAATAATTCTCGGTCTTTTTCGGTGTTAATACCCTTGCTGTCACCTAAAATGGCTAAAATTCTGACTTTATTTCGTGATTTTTTAGCTGAGGATACTTGACCGTAGTTTGGTGCGCTTAGGGCAATTTCTGCCAAGGGGTAGTCTTTAAACAAATCCCAAAGATGCCAGGGAAGTTGCTGTAGTTGAATGGTTGGTGCTTGAATAATAAACCGTATTTCGTCATCGGGTTTCAGACTGAGCACCAATTCCTCTCGAATCAGACTGAATTCCTGCGAGTTCAGCCATTGATTCATTGTTTTAGTTAAATTTTCTGCTTGTGCGTTAATTTCACCAGTAGAGAATTGAGACTTTTGTGCTTTTGGTTTGTCTAATCTGGGCGTGCCTACTATATGAGTATGATATGCTGACTGCCAACTTCTATAATAATTGGGAATTTTTGGGTTTGGCGGAAGATATCCATTGATAGGCGTAGACAGGCGTTCGCCCTCTAATCCAATTTGTAACTTGACAGGAAAACCTTGCTGAAAGTCTTCTTGTTCTAGAGTCAAAATAACTAATTTACCCATTGTTTGCTCTCTTACCTTGCATTAGATAACAATAATTTTTACGATACTGGCATCCCGTTAATTCAGTTCATTTATCCAAGTTTGGATAGCACCCAGGAGGTTAGGTTGCTGTGGGGGAAAACCGCGCAAAGGTGCATCGAGGGGTGTGTCGGTTATCCAGAGGATGTGCAAACCCAGGTTAGCATCGGCGATTTTGCGGCAGCAGGTGATGAGTGTTGGATGAGGGGTACATTCATGTAGAATTAGGGCTAGGTGGCGTTTTTGCAGTTGGCGTTTTGCTGTGAGAATGTGGCGTTTGAGTTCGGCGAAGTTGTTGGCGGTGGGGATGTCTGTATCGGGGAGTGCGAGGTAGTAAATTTGGGTGCAGATTTCTTGGCAAATAGCGTTTATATCTGTTTCGTCTGTTAGGGATTGAATGTTGATAGGTAGGGGATAAGTTTGAGGAGTTGGTTGGAGTTGAGAGAAGTTGGGGGTAATTTGGTTTTCGAGGGATTGAATTTGATCGTTTTGATTGTGTATAGCTTGATAAAAATCTTTGTAATTGATATTAAGCGAACAAAGATATAAAAACTCTTTTACACAACTAGAATTCCGTATTATCTTATGTAAATTATCCTCGCCTAATAAATTAGCTAATAAATCAATCAAATTAGGATTGCTTGTATGATTTTCTAACTCTTGATATAGAGTATGAACAGAGTTATATGTATGTTTGTTGAAAATTATACTTTCCATTTGAATAAGCTAATTTTTTATTTTATTAATCGATTGATCGGGAAAAATTCTGTCTGAGATTGTATCAACTATCATTATAGATTTGTCAAAAATCTTTGTGCTGCTTTTGTAGACCAGTCATTTTTATTATTCACCATGAAATTAGTAATAGAATATATTACACTTTTACGGTCAAGCATTCTCAGTAATACTATTGCTTGTATCTCAATAGTATCAAAATAGCGAGAATATACAGTGTTATAGGCAGCAGAATTATCGTGTGATCTGCGGTTTGAACGTTTTTCTAGAGCTTTTGACATATCATAATCACTAAATCCATACTCAACAAGTTGTTCAACAATTTTATCAGTGAGATTACACTCTTTAAATTCCAAAAGGCTTTGGGCGGCTAAAAGATATGCCTGATCTTGATAAGCTCCATAGCACCCATCCTGAAACTCAACTAACGCTTTCATAAACTCCTCTTTCTTCTCCTTCTCCACATCCTCCCGCCCAAACCACAGCAAAATAACTTGTTTCCACTGCTTCTCAAAAATCCGATAAGTTCCCAACCCCGGATTATCCGGTACATGATTCAAAAAATAACCCCAATCATCCACCCCCAACGCAGCAAAATACTCCTGAAATGTGGGATGATAAAACGCATAAACCTGTTCCTCTGCTCTTTCCGCCGCCACACCCACCCGATTAATCCAACCCAACTGCAACGCTAACTCACACAAAGGTTCATCCGTTTCCCCCAAAACCTCCCGCACCCAGCCCTGACGCAACCGAAACCGCGACTCTTCTTGTTCCATTCCCCGCAAAGCTAACGCCGCCAAAGCTTTATTTAACTCCCGCCGCTGCTGGGAAGTTGTGGGGAATTTCTCACGCTTCCACTCATACACCGCATCGGTAAACTGCGCGTATAAATCCGCCAGAGTTTTAGTAGTAAAATCTCCTTGGCGGATGTGCCAAGCCAAACATAACAAAGTCAGTCGCAAAGGATTTTTCACCGTATCCCGCAACCGCGCATTTTCTGATTCAGCTAACTTCTGACACAACCTTTCCCCTAAATCTGACTGCTGAAACACACTTTTAATAAACTGGGGAATTTGTTCCTCTTCATCAAAATCTAAATTGCGATAAACATCAAACTCACTTAAAACATTTTTCCCCGCATCCCACACATTGTAGCGACAAGTCAACACCACCCGCGCCTCAGCAATCCATCCCCGTAATTGCGATTTAATCTCATCCAAAGGATTGCCCGCACTCATCTCATCAGCGCCATCCAGCAATAACCAGACTTGACGATTGTTAAACAGCGTTACCAAATCTTGGCGCATTTCCAGCGTGACATCCGCTACATTTAAGGCAACTTTCAGCCACTTTTGGAGTAAATAATCTTCTAAGCTAAACTTGCCTAAATCTGCTAAGGAAACCCAAATCGGCACAACTTCAGTTTCTGCCAACACCCAATCGGCTATTTTTTGCAATAGCGTGGTTTTTCCTGCCCCCGGCTCGCCAATAATGGCGATGCGTTTGCCCCTAGTTTTATCAGTTTTTCCTTGTTTTAATAGTTCCTCAAAAAACTCATCATTTTTATAAGTTTTGGTGACTTCATACAGAGTTTCGGCTCCGTATAATTGGGAACCTTTTTCCGGTATAATTTCTTTGTCACGTTTAGATGTCTGCTTTCTCTCCACTAAACCCAAGGGTACATAAACATCATCGACATTCAAATTCAATCCATCATTCGCCACCAGCGAATTACTGGTTAATTTACCTCGATCGGGTATGCTTCTGTGACACGCATCACGCCAATTAATCCCTAGTGCAATCCCCCGTAACTCTTGCCAAGTCACGGAATTTTCTGCCGGATTTTGACAGATTACAGGCAACCAAGAAGCACAGGGAGACTCTTTTTCTACTCCATGCAACCTTTCCCGCGCTTCTCTGACAGCTAGATCTAAAATATTACCGCTAGAAAAGGAAGTTAAAAAATATTTCAAAAATTCTTTAGCTACACAATCGGGTACAGGTTCCCGCATCGCGATGATTTGGGGAATCTGCAACTCGGCTAAATCTCTGGCAATTCCCAACCCATCGCAGGAATTGAAAATCGCTAACTGCAATCCTCTTTCGATCGCTTTTTTCAGAGCTAATTTTAAATCTTCAACCGTTAAACTTTCTTGAGAATTGATATACATTTTCCCGGTAGTACCATCAGGTTGACTGCTACTGTGTCCGGCAAAAAATAAAATATTCCATCCCCGATCGTCCCAAAGTTGCTCGTGAAATTCGTGGCTTTTTGGTTCAACCAAAAATACGGTTTTCGCATCGGGCAAGCTCTCCAAAAACTGCTTGTCTGCATTGATATCCAGGCGGATTCCAGTTAGAGGATCGGGGGCCGAGGAATCGCCTAAAATAGCCAATATTCTCACCTTAGCTTTGGGCTGAACCGATTTGTGAGCGCGATCGAATGTAGGGGAAGAAAGCGCCACTTCTGCGAAACGGTAACTTTCAACAAATAAGTTCCACAAATACCAAGGCAATCGCCGCAACTGGGGATTTTCAGTCTGGACAATTACTCGCACAGTCTCTCTGGTGTTTACCTTTTCCAAGAACTTCTCTTTTATGGGGCGAAATGTCTCGGAATTGAGCCAGTTATTTAACTCGTCTTTTAAAAGCTTGCTGTTTGCGATTAAATCAGTATCTGAACGGTTGCTGATTTGTGCTGGTTTTGGTGTCATTCTGCCAGACACCTTTTGGCGGTAATCTGACTGCCATCGATCGTACAATAAATCGATCGCAGATGCCGGGAGTTTTCCGAGGAAGGAGGTGTGAAAATCGCCCTCTTCCCACACCTGTAACGTCACGGGAAAACCCCGTTGAAAGTCTCCCTCTCCCAGACTTAAAACAACTAATTTACCCATGACTTACCCTTTACTCTCAGTTAGATAACAAAATCTTCCACAAGACTCGCATCGCCTAAAGCTACTTTAACACTAAATCTTTCCCCAGGTTCGCCGCTAAACTCCAATTGTATCCAATTATCCGCTTGGCGCGATCGCGCTTCCAAAAACACCTGACCAGCATCATCCAATACAATCATCTGCACGTCGGGCGGCAAGTAAGTTTGACCGCCACCTGGTCTTAACTGTAAAAGGATATTCCATTTATTGTTTGATTCAGGACTTAAATAGACAATTAATGCGACCGGATGACCTACTAATTGAATTCCTAAATCTATCATTCTACCCCGTGCTTGAGCAGGGCGATTGCCTTCATTTTCTTCGGTTCGACTTCCCCCTCTAGCTGCTAAGATATTCACACCATGAACTTCCACTAATTCATCCAAAAACAACCACAAGTTAGAAAAAATACTTTTAGTCAAAGTCACAACTTTTTGCAGGGCATATTCCTTTCCTATTCTGCGGTGATAAAGCTGTTCCCTAAAATCCTCAGCGGCTAACAGCGCCCCCCACTGGGCAAAGGGCATCTTTAATCTAGGTGAATAAAGAGAAGGTTTGCCCAAGTCACCTATGAACCTTTCTATTTGGTTATGAGATAATGTCGGTAACAGTTGAATATCGGCTTTCTCGGCTGGACAAAGTTGCTGAGAAACCCAGAGAGTATTCAGGTTTTCAAACAGATCCTCTACATCGAGGGAATAAGTGCGATCGCCCTCATCAAGCCTTCCCTCAGTTTTCAGTTTGCGATGGGTAGTGAAACCCCACACCCGCAACCATCCATCCTCCAAATTTACCTGCACAGCCAGATAATAATCCGCCGCCAATGCAGGAATATCCACCCATTCTTGAGGCACGGAAAATTCATCAGTATCGATGGTTTCACTGGGAATAATTACTAGGCGACTTTTGCCCAAATTCAAGGCAAAACCAGTCACAAATTCCCACAGGTTTTCTGAGGATGCAAGTTGGACAGAGGTTTCGGATGCGGCTGAAAATTCAGGTAACAAAACTGCCAGGGTTAGCCGATTTAAGAAAGCCCGATGATGTGCTGCTTCATAGGAGTAATCTTGGGTTGCAGACAAAGCTATTTTCTGTTGGCTTTCGGAAAACTCTAGCCAGAGTTGATCGGGACAGGCTAGGCTTAATTGTGCTAAGGTTAATGTCATTGTAATTATCTCCGTTCTAGTGTTAACAGGGCGTAGGGGGCGTTGGCTAAAAATTGTTCTACTAACAATGCTGATGACTTATCGATCGCGCTGAGAGAACAGGGTTTGAGTGCAAGATTTTGGTGCAACCAATTGTGTAATTCCGTTTGCAAAATTGTTTTAACTTGCACTAATTTTCCTTGCAATTCAGTTGGTGTTATGTTAAGATTGTGGGCGATCGCTCTTTCGTCTACTCTCTCACATCCATAGTAGCAGCACAGAAGTGTAATTTCCAACTTCAGGGCTGGATGCAGCTTTAACGTGGTTTGCAAGAACTTGTACAGAATTGCATTTTGGCAATACCAAGTCAGCCATTCATCAAGGAGAATTGATAGGCGATCGACATCTTTTACACTCAAGGTAACATTGGCTTGGGTTTGACTCCACTTCACCAAACTTGTTAACAGATATTTTTTGTAGTTAGTTAACTGTCGCGAAACTTTATATTGGTTGATGCCAAATTCTTTACCGATGGAAGTTTGGTTGAATTTGGTAAAGCCATGTTCTAAGATTAACATTTTTCTGGCATCAGGAAAGTCACGAGAGAGGGAGACGATCGCACTTGCTAATTCAGTTGTCATCTGTTGCAGGCGATCGCCTTTTGCAGTATCTTGCTCTCCATACCATGCTTCCTGCTCGAATTGAGTGGCAATTTCTAATTGTAACTCTGGGTTTTCTGTATCCAGGGGATGAAATTGAATGTGAGTAGATGCTCGCAGCGCCTTAACACAAATTTGCAACAATGCTTTGACTTCTGGCACTGTGAATGGTTGAATGGAGTGGGGGAATTGTTGCTCGGTGCAAAATTGGGCGATCGCCTCCCATTGTTCCGCCGTTGGCTCCGGTAATCGCTGATTTGTGCCTGCTTTAACTGGGGCATAAACTTCTAAAAAACCTTGCCAAGTTAGGAAGCAACGGGATAAATTTGGTTCTAGAATTCCGAATTTTTGTAAAGCACTTTTCAGACCTTTTTTCGATGTGCTCCGTAGCAGCCCCCAGTCACTTTGCCTTTGTGTTTCTTGGTTTTTACGCACTTCGCTCATAATAGCGTCGCGGAGAGGCCGACTGAGATAGGTTTCGATTTTGCTTTGGGTGCGATCGAACTTAGTGCACAATTCTACCGCTCTGTCAACCATATAAAGTTTGGCAATTTGCAAATAATCTGCCAAAGCCTGCTCCGGTGTTGGGAAGGCTTCGTAAGTGGATTTCGCCGCTAAGTAGCAAGCAACATCCACATAAGCAAGTAGATGATGCCTCGCCAATGACTTCGAGTTATTCTTAGCAGCTTGGTTGCAGAAATATTTCAGCAAAACTGTTTCATTATTTAGTTTTGGATCGCCATCCAGCAAGTCTTCTACATTTTGTCTTAGCCGAGAATACTGCACTTTGCGAGGGTAGGGATTGACTTCATAAGAAGTCGAAAATCGAGCAATAATTATCTCTGTCATTCTATCTGTCATTCTAGTGACTACTCCCAGATCATTTTTGAGTGGCTGAAGTTATATCGGGGGCGCTCGGGCAAATTATGCGATGAGGAATTAGCCGAGGTTTTTGGCGGCGACTTCAGTAAGGATGGGGAGTTGGGGATTGGGAGGGGTATTTGGAGCAGGGGTTTTCCAGAAACCGGGCTATCTGGGCTAGGGTGGCGCATGAGTACCTCGTTGGGGGGCTGTATGGCTTGCTATATATGTATCGTGGGGAATTGCGAAAATTATGCAGTTTCGTTGGGAGGTTGTTTTTTGGGGGGTGTTAGGGATTTTGGAGCGAGTACCAGCTTGGGGGCACTTCGGCGGGGTTTTGGCAGATAACGGGGAGCCACGAAGCAAAAGGAAAGTGATGTTCTAGACTTTGCAACCTCTCCCGCGCTTCTCTGACTGCTAGATAAAAAGATTTACCGCTGGCGAAGGCGGTGAGGAAGTTTTTCAAGAATTCCTGTGCGACGCGATCGGGAACTGATTCTCGAAAAACAATAATTTGCGGAATGTGCAATTGGGCCAGTTGAGTGGCTAATCCTAAACTGTCGCAAGAATTGAAAATTGCAATTTGCAAGCCGCGTTCGATCGCGGTTTGGAGAGCATTTTTTAATTCAGGAATGGTTAGACTATCGGTATCGTTGATATAAATATAACCCGTGCTGCTATCCATTTCACTGGAACTGTGGCCGGAAAAACAGAGGATATCCCAGCCTTTTTTCTCCCACAACTGAGCATCTAATTCTTGGCGTTTGGGCTTGACAAGAAAGGATGTTTCTGCATCTAACTGTGTTAGTAACTCTTGGTCTTTATCCAGATTAATTCCTCGATCACTACCCAAGATTGATAAAATTCTGATTCTGTCTCTAGTAACAGCAGTTTTAAAAGCTCGATCGTAAAAAGGTGAACTTAAAGCAATTTCAGCTTTGCGGTAAACTTTGAGAAAATCCCACAGATGCCAAGGGAGTCGCCGCACATCGATATTTTCTGATTGGATGATTACCTGAACTTCATCATAACGGTTTAATTTCTCACGCAGGATTCTATCTATAGGTAAAAATCGCTCTGAATTTAGCCATTTGTTTAAAGACTCTTCTAACTCTCGAGCTATTCGATCGATACCTTTTAGAGAAAAATTTGTACCTTGAAGCTTTGGTTTTTTCATTCGATAGCTCAATTCCAGGCGATGATAAATTGATTGCCACTCTTCATAAAGTACAGAAATATTTGGTGCTGGTGGCAGCTCACCTGAACCCTGGATTGGGAGCCTAGCACTCCCTGTCCAAATTTGAGCGATGACAGAAGGAAATCCTTTCTCGAAGTCCCCACTTCCCAGTGTGAGGACAACTAAATTAACTGCTGTTTGGCGTTCGGCTATAGCTTTTACTTCAGACAGGTTAACAGGAAGATTAACGGCTGGTTTTGCCAATATCTCGATAATTTCTTTCATATTGGAATTTTGCTGAATCTCTCTCTGACGAGAATCTTCTAGCTGCTGGCGATAAACCGTAATCTGCTCATCTTTGCTTTCTAGTTTAGCTTGATATTTTTCCTCTATGGCTTTGAGGGCCAGTTCATAATTTTGGGTGAATTCCCTATGAATCTTTTCTTTGTTGGTATCTGGGGGAACGTTAACTCTGACAACCACAACTCCATCACCTTTGTTTTCAATACTTTGGATGGTGAGTTCGGTGTTTTCATTCTCAACTTGCACTTTTTGGAAGGCTAAGATAAAGGCTTTCCAGTCAACGTCGTTGCGGAAGATTAAATCAACGGTAGCTAGCACTTCTTGGAAAAGTTTTGTAAATTTTCCTGGTGCAAATTCGCCACTGCTGGGACGGCGTTCGCGGTCATCTGTTCCGGGTTTGGGATATTCTAAAAGATAAATAAATAGACAATCGATATTATCCAATTTCGTGCTACTATCAATATTCCAGGCTTCCAAACAAGCGCCTGTCATTTGAGCGCTGCTGAAGTCAGTACCAATTGCTTCAGTGAGCGCTAAATTTGCCATTTCTAAATTCGCTCCTTGGAAAGTCGCCTCACTGATATTTGAGCCTTTAAGATTAGCACCTCTGAGGTCTGCACCTATCAAATTGGCTCCTCTCAAATTAACGCCAACATATGATTTATATTGACCGTTACCAGTAACCAGTAATGTGCGAATGGATACAGGCTCTAAGATAGACTTACCAACTCTGGCAAAAAGCATTTTTTTTGCTTTATAGAATAGGGTGCGAGTTAGATTTGCTCCGATAAATTTTGTACATTTGAGGCTTGCTTGCGTGAAATTAGCATCAGTTAAATCAGCACAGCGAAAGCTGGTTCCACCCGTAGCAGCAAAGGCAGTAGCAATCTTCCTAATCAAAGCAAATTTTGGCTCTCCAACAGAGGCTTGCCAACCAATGTAACCACCAAGTAATATAAAAAGACTAGCTACAGCCCCAACTTTGATTCCAGCATAAACCAATGTAACAACCAAAGCTACAATCAACGTGGCGACTCCAGCATAAGTGGCAGATGCTAGCACAGCCACAGCTACAGCTAACGCTGCCAATACAGTGCCACTTGCGAACAGTACCACAGCGCCCGGTACGCTGACTGCTACAGGCAATGTTGCAGTACCAGTCACAGCCATAGTTACGCCTACAATTGCAGCTACAGGCACAGTCCATATAGCTGCTTCCAAACCTTTGCGAATACTAGAAATAAAGGAAACAGCAAGTAGTATTAATCCGATCGCGCTGGGAACATTGATTAGCACATAGTAGAGCCAAGCACTAGCGATCGCGGAAGTTAATCCCGATACTGTTGCTAGTAAAAATGAAACTATTACTAAGAAAATAGCCCAGTGATGTTGCAGTCCAGCTTTGGCATAACTGAAGTTAGCCCCTCTTAAAATCGCATTGGTAAAGTTTGCACCTCGAATGTCGGCGTAGCTAAAATTGGCTCCTGTTAGGTCTTGGCCTTTAAAAGAGCGTCCTCGCAGATTTTTACGGGAGAATTCTTGACTCATATTTAGTCAAACAGAGATTGGGAAAGCAAGCCGTTAGATAACGAAATATTCTATGAAGCTAGCATCTCCCATAGCAATTTGGACACTAAAAGTTTCTCCTGGTACACCACTGAACTGAAGTTGAATCCAATTATCGGCGTCTCTCGATTGGGCTTCTAGAAAGGTTTCTCCAGACTCATCCAGGACAACGAGTTGCAAATTAGGTGGTAAGCACTCTTGCTCACCAGTAGGATACAGCCGTAAGAGTATGCCTAGTTCTCCTTCTGGGTTGAGAGCTACCACAACAACAAGGGCTACAGGATTTCCTGCCAGTTGCATTCCCAGATTGATCGGCTTACCTAGTCTCACATCATCTGCTGTCCGTCTTCTCGATCGAACTAGATGTGGGCTTCCCGCGCCAAAAATTGATTCGAGCGTCTGCCAACTTGCATCAAAGACATTCTCAAACCACTGGCTCAAAGGTACTGGCTCAAGTAAATGGAGGTACTGATGATAGTTATGGGCAATCTCTTGAAGTATGGGGCGACAGCTCCGGTCCCAACGTGAGTAAATCGTGATTGGGGGAATTCCAAATTTCTCTGCTAGTGCTGGTACACTTAACTGCGGTTTGTTTAGGTATCGTGCTTGAGCTATGGCTTGGCAGCTGCATTTGGAGCAATTTGCAGGATAACAATTTCTTAGCTTTCCCTCTGGATCTCTCTCTACATAACGTTTGAGAACTAAACGCTGCGTTTGGGCTTCCTCTTGTTCCAGCCAACGATCAAGTGTCCTAGGATCTGGTAGCTGCTCTATAAAAGTAGTTTCTCCCTCTTCACCTGTGATTGCGTTGTCTAGACTTAGAGGTAGCTTTCGGCTGCGGTACAAATCGTAAATATCAAAACGGAGAAATCTATTAACCCATCTGACAAAATTTTCTCGCAAAACAGATGCTGGGGCTTCATCTATTTTCAAACCAAGAGTCCCGATAAATCCATCAATCTTTTGCCGAATATCCTCTGAGCTTTGGTCTACAGCTTTTGAATAGTCTGGGTGACGGTCTTGGCAAATACCAGGGAGATGTGGGATCAAGGATAGTAGATGCTCCAAAGCCTTTCTGTACTCTGGACTCTCAATAGGGTACTGATAAAGTTTTCTGATGAGTTGACCTAACAGTTCGTCCATAATCCTAAATCAGGGAAAAGGGGTACTCCTAATCAAAGAGGATGTTCTCAGAAATTTTGGGAAAACGTCCTATTTGCAAGTAGTCGAGTTTAACCCAGTAAATTATGCAGAAGCCTCAGAAAAATTTGCGGTACTTTCTCGTGTTCCTGTGCCTGCATAGTTTTATACGGTTGGCATTAGCTATGGAGCGCAGCCAATGAACCTGCTCGGTATTTGGTATCTTTTGCTACAGTAATCGGGTGGGCGGTGTGAACTTATTCAGCTTTTTCCTCTCCACATAGCCTAAAAATTTATGCGAACTTCCCGTAACTGTCGATCGCCCGCTTCAATGTTGGAGCGATCGCCATGTCGGGGGCACTTCGGCGGGGTTTTGACAGATAACCGGCAGCCACGAAGCACAAGGAAAGTGAGTTTCCAGACTTTGCAACTTCTCTCGTGCTTCTCTTACTGCTAGATAGAAAGATTTACCGCTGGCGAAGGCCGTGAGGAAGTTTTTCAAGAATTCTTGTGCGACTATATCAGGTACTGGTTCTCGAAAAATAATAACTTGCGGAATGTGCAATTGGGCTAGTTGATTCGCTAATCCTAAGCCGTCACAAGAGTTGAAGATTGCAATTTGCAAGCCGCGATCGAGCGCTGTTTTGAGACCATTTTTTAGATCGGTAATGGTTAGCTTATCGGTATCGTTGATAGAAATATAACCAGTGCTACCATCTATTTCACTGGAACTGTGGCCGGAAAAACAGAGAATATCCCAACCTTTCTCATCCCACAATTGTGCATCTAATTCTTGGCGGTTGGGCTTGACGAGAAAGGATGTTTCTGCATCAAATTGGGCTAGTAGTTGCCTGTCTTTATCGAGATTAATTTTTTGATTGTCGCCCAAAATTGATAAAATTCTGATTCTTTTTCTAGCGACAGCAGTTTTTAAAATTCGGTCATAAAAAGGTGAACTTAAAGCAATTTCAGCTTTGCGGTAAGGCTTGAGAAAATCCCACAGATGCCAAGGAAGTCGGCGCACATGGATATTTTCTGATTGGATGATTACCTGGATTTCATCAGAACGGTTGAATTTCTCGCGCAAGATTCTATCAATTGACAGAAATTGCTCGGCATTGAGCCATTTATTTAGTTTTTCCTCTAGTTGTTCAGCTAATTTATCAATGTCTATTTTAGAAAAATTGGTTATATTACCTTGCTTTCCCTCCATCCGGCTAGATTTTATAGAACCTATAAAACGGTTATATTGTGACTGCCAATTATGATAAACTTCAACTATGTCTGGTGCTGATAGCAATTTACCTGGATGTTGAATTGGCAATCTTTCACCCTCAGTCCAAATTTGAGCGGTGACAGAGGCAAATCCTTTCTCAAAGTTGCCAGTTCCCAGTGTGAGGATAACTAAATTAACCGCTGTTTGGCGTTCGGCTATAGCTTTTACTTCAGACTCGTTAACGGGAACATTGGCGGCTGTATTAGCTAGAATATCAATAATTTTTTCCATATTGGAATTTTGTCGAATTTCCCGCTGGCGAGAGTCTTCTAACTGCTGGCGATAAAGGGTAATTTGTTCATCTTTACTTTCAATTTGGGATTGATATTTTTCCTCTATGGCTTTCAGCGCCAGGTCATAATTTTGGATAAATTCGCTGTGAATCTTTCCTTTGTTGGTATCGGGAGGAACGCTGACTCGGACGAGAACAACTCCATCACCTTTATTTTCAATACTTTGAATCGCTAGTTCAGTCCCTTCATTTTCAACCTGCACTTTTTTGAAAGCAGTAACAAAAGCTTTCCAGTCAACACCGTTGCGGAAAATTAAAACAACGGTATCGAGAAACTGTTGATATAATTTGCCAAATTCTCCTGGAGCAAAATTCCCACTACTGGGACGGCGTTCTCGTTGATTACTGAGCAAGTAAATGTAATCACAAATTGCGTCTTGTAGTTGAGTATTACTGTCAGTATTCCAAGCTTCTAAACAAGCCCCAGTTAGAATTGCTTGATTAAATTTTGTACCCAATGCTTGAGCTTTTGTCAAATTTGAATCTTTGAGACAAGTACCCTCCAAATTAGCATCACTAATATCCGCTTCAGTAAAATTCGCATTACTCAAAATGGCATCTACCAAATGAGCTCCTTTCAAATTGCAGCCGACATAGTTACCATTTATACCCTGAAGTGTTACGAGTAAATTCCGCACATTTGGATCAACTAAGATAGTTCCTCCAAATCTGGCTTGCTCAAGGTATTTAGTGTTTGACCAACAAGTGCGTGTCACGGTTGCTTTTCTAAAATCAGTGCTTTTGAGAATAGCGTCTTTAAAGATAGCATCTGTTAGATCAGCATCCCGAAAGCTTGTACCACCTACGTTAGCAAAGATAACAGCAATGTTAGAAACTAGCGCATATTTTTCATGGGCATCCCAGACTTTACTAGCAATATAATACCCTAATAATACACTAGCAATAACTATAACCACTCCCCAAAAAATGCTGATAAATTCTGTTTCACTTGTACGCGCAACTGCCCCTATAGATATTCCTGTAACCACAGTTACAAACATCACCACAAATCTAGCTTTATTTCCATTCGCAATTTCGGCTACAGTTATCGCTATAGCCATACCAACAGCTACAACTCCCATTCCAAATGCGGTAATACTTCCAGTCGCAACTGCGCCTAGAAATCTAATAGCATAACCAGCGATGGTTTCTCCTGAGTATCCAACTCCAACTCTAGCTATAGCCTGAGCTAAAGCATAAATTAGGCTTAAACTTACAAATACAGTTCCTACCCCAAGAGTCATCTTAAAAGCTGGTTCTATACCTTTGTGAATAGTGCAAATGAATGTTACAAATATGGTCAAAATAATTATGGTAATCCAGATATTGAGCCCGGAATTATCAGGTGAAGTACCAAGATTTAGTTTATAAACAAGTCGGTCTCCAGCACGCTGACCCGCAAATTCTAATATAATCGCTAATATACTAGCAACAATACATGATATAACGACTAAGCCAATTGCTGAGTAACGTTGTAGTCCAGATATCGCACCTTCAAAATCTGCTTCCCTAAGAATAGCGTCGGTAAAATCTGCCCCTCTAATATCACAACCCATAAAACTAACACCAGTAAGATTTTTACCTTTAAAATTCTTACCTTGCAAATTTTTGTAAGAATATATTTTATCCATATTTTCTCTTTGAAGCAACACTAATGGGTTAGTAATTTATTATTTTATTCTGCCAGCTTTGTACAAAGATGCTTATTATCTGGTAGCTGAACACACGCTTTTAGCTTTTTTCCAGGTCCCATATTTCCATAGTGAGGACTTGGTATTCCGTCATCGGGAACTAATGCTGGCTTACTATCTTTATAATAACCATATTTTTTACCTTGATCATCCTCAACGTAAAGAATAGAATTTGGAGGCACAACACCTTTTGACCAAGCTGCATCACATTTCGCTGAGTACCTTAGCTGAAGTTTAGTTTCCTTGAATTTTTCTTCTATAATTGTTTTTACATCAGGATCACATTTTTGCTCTCTCGCATCTAAGTTTATACAAGACTCTTTATGGCATAAAGGTGGCTGTTTAATATCTTTAATAGACAAGTAGATAGTTATACCCAATACACCAGCAACCACTACGATCAGAAAGGGAAAACTTAGATACTTTATTTTTTCTTTATCTCCAGTAGTAACTTTAACCATTGATTATATCTCTCTACGATAAAAACTGATGGATAACTATTGGAAGCTAGTACATAACTCTTGTTCATATGTCGGATGCTTAATGCAAGCACTCAATGGGCTTTTATCCTTCCATATATCAGTGTAATTCTGCCCGTTAACATGAGCAATATATTCCACATATTTATTACCATAGTTATCTTTCAGGTACATTTGTGTATCTTTTGGTACGATAGCTTTAACCCACCTAGCTTGACATCTTCTCGACCACCGCAATTCAACTACTACGGCTATCCACTCACCTTTACGAACTACAATTTTACCATTACGCTCAATATCGTAGGGAACTTTTACTCTCTTGGAGGCAGAATCTAGTGATTTAGCATCATTACTGCACCCGTTAAGCCGGGGATCGTTCTTGTTATTTTGGGCGTAAACACTGCGAACAGCAACAATAAGGATAGCAAATATAACTACTAAGCTAGGCAAAAGAGGGGCTTTCTTCATTTTTAATTTGCTGAGTCCGAATTCTCGTCTCATTTTACCTCATTTTAGCTGACTCTGTCGCTCTCTGAATTGAGATCAAGCTTTTCCTGTCTAAAGCGCCTAAAAATTAAAAGCTTAGCAAAATCATTTCCTGAATTGAGATCCGCAAGCTTCACAAAACATAACATCTAGCACATTTTTATAGCAGCAACTCCCACAAATCTTCATTTCTGAAGAAGGCGGCGCAACGGTAGATTTTAGCCCGCATAACTCTTGCCAACTCACGGGTTCCTCAGCAAGATTCTGACAAATAACCGGCAGCCAAGTTGCACAGGGAAATTCACGCTGCACACTTTCCAACCTTTCTCGCGCCTCCCGCACCGCCAAATACAAAGATTCGCCGCGAGCAAACGCCTCAAGAAAATATTTCAAAAATTCTTGAGCCACCATATCGGGTACAGGCTCTCGCATCACAATTACTTGTGGCATATTCAAATCGGCTAACTGGTTGGCAATTCCCAACCCATCACACGAGTTGAAAATTGCCAACTTTAAGCCCCTCCCTATTGCCTTTCTCAGAGCAAACTTTAAATCGCCAATTTCTACACTTTTACCATTTTTAATAAAAAGTTTTCCTGTAGTAGCATCAGGTTCACTCACACTGTGCCCGGCAAAAAATAAAATATCCCATCCCTGCCCCCGCAAATCCCAAATCACGGGAGAAACCTCTTTTTCTTCTGGTTCCTTGACAAAAACAATTTCCGCCTCCGGTAGCTTTTCTTCTAATTCGCGCTGATCCCTCTCTAATTTAATTCCCGTACTATCACCAATTATTGCCAGAACTCTCACCTTATTTCTAGTTTTAGGCGAATTTTGTCGCTGACAGACGGGAGAACTCAAAGCTACTTCCGCTTTCAGGTGGTGGTCAAAAAACTCCCACAAATGCCAAGGTAAGCGCCGTAAGTGGGAATCTTCAGTTTGAATAATGAACCGCACTTCTTCATCAGGCTTAACGTTCCTCAGCAAACCCGCGTTCGCAGGATAAAATTCCGGTGATTTGAGCCAATCATTAAGCTGCTGTTTTAAAGCATCGCTGTCTGCTTCTAAATCGCGGCGAGAAAAATTTGTTACCTGTGCTGACTTCGCTTCAATTCGCAACATCGAGCCCATTTGACGGTATCTTGACTGCCAAGTATTATATAGCTGCGGAATTTGCGGTGCCGATGGCAATTTGCCAGTAAATGTCCCTACTAAGCGCTGGTTATCTTCCTTAATTTCTAATCTGACGTGCTGAAATCCTTGCTGGCAATCACCAGCTATAAAACTCAAGACAACTATTTTACCCATTCCCATTCCCCTAGAGATTTTGACTTAAAATTAGATAGCAAAATGTTCAGTAATTTCGGCATCTTCCAGCGCTACCTTAACGCTGAAAGGCTCTCCTGCTTCACCGCTGAATTCCAATTGAATCCAATTATCGGCACTCCGCGCTTGAGCCTCCAAAAAAACTTCTCCCGATTCACTATCAATTACAATCAGTTTTGTCCCCGCTGGCAGATAGGTTTGTGCAGCAGATAGGGGATACAATCTGATGAGAATATCGGTTGTTTCGGCATTTTTTTGGCAATTGACAATCAATACAAGAGGATAACCAGCCAAGGAGATTTCTCTCACCTTACTTGCGCTAAGGGTTGGCGATTCGGTGTCAGCAGTGCGGGAACGGGGGGCGCTGGCAAATCTAAAAATTAGATTTCCTTCTTGGTTGCTTAAAAATGATTCCAGACTCTGCCAGTTGTATTGAGAATTACTTTCAGATTTTTGCAACCATTCATTTAAACTTATTAGACCGGCGGTAGTTGTGGATGGGGGAACTATTACAGGTTGTGAAATTTGACCTGTGGCATCACTGCTTTTATTAGTGGGAGTTTCGGGATTAGTCGATGTATTTGAGTCATCGCCACCCCAAATTTCATCCAACTTTTCTAGCAACTCTTCTGCTAAATCTTGGAGCTCAGTTTGTTGTGAATCGTCAAACTCTTCTCTGTCCACAACAGGTGCGCCACCTCTGAAGGCAAAACCCGGTTTGGCAGGCACGTAACTCGCTAAAAAATCCCCGCCCGCATAGCGTCGTTCGTATTTGTTATAGGTGCGATAGATGCGCTCCATTTCAGCGATAATTTCAGGCAGAGATTGCTCGTTCAATGTCTCTCGAACTTTAACAGCTACGGGGTTATGACCTTGAAAAAAATCCAGCGCCGTTTCCAGTCGGTGCAGGTGGTCTAAAAATGCTTCTAACGGCTGAAAACTCTCGCAAGAAACTTGTTCGATCATTTCTAAAGGGTTGATGGGTGCGTAAAAGCCAAAGAGAGTTGCTTCTCTAGATGATTCATCTATTTCTACCGCCACATAGCCGATCCGATTTTCCCAAGTATCAGCCGGAATATAACAGTTTTCATCGACCGGTAACACCGGACGGCATTCTAGTTTCCCAATACCTGTGATTTCGATATCGGCGACATCCATCAAAGGCTGCATGGCTGGATTTAGACTATCGGAAGCTTCTAAATCGGTTTCAATGCCCAAACACTGACAGTAGGTATCCACTGCATAAACTGCCAAAGTATTTAGATAAACTTGTCTGGCTTTTGCTGGACTTTCATATTGCTCTTGAAAGGATTTTGCTAGTTTCAATGCTTTTGATGTCAGGGGTACTGCAAACATCGGGCGACTGGTGTATGTCATGGCTATTTTCTCCTAATTTACTCTTGGTTGTTGTTTTTATTTCTGCGGGTTCGCTTCTGCGGTTTGGGTATCAGTTGAAAGTAATTGATACCGTCAAGGTAAAAATATATCAGTTCGGTGACATTGACTTGTAACTGTATGGCGAGAATTTTCCAAGATTGCACCCCCTCCGATCGCGCTTGAATTATTCCTTTAAAAGTAATTTGAGGGCGAGCGCGCATTCTTCTTCTATTATACTTTTCTTCAGAGTCGGTGACAATTTGTTCGATTGCAGATTTGCGCAAGGCTAATTGTGCTTCTAAATACTCTTCAAAAATCGGTTTGAAATAAGAGCAGGTACGGGTGTAAAAAGGACTAATTGTTGTCTGAGCATTAACTCGATTACCAAAATTTTCTTGAATTTCTTTTAGGCTAGCCTGTTTAAACTTTAAAATGGCGATCGCACGAAAGTTAACATCAGAAAAACCTCTAATAGGCTTGCCCGTGAAAATGCCATCTGGATCTTGATAGATGATTCTAATCACCTCTGGAGATAGCCTTGAGTCGGCTTTTGTTTTAATTCGATCGAATCTCGTTTCACTTGCACTATCATCATCTTGATTTGAAATCTGTGCATCTCCTGAAACTACGTTGAGTCGCTGGCGGATGATATCAATGAATCGGAATTGTAAATAACGAGCAAACCAGTTCCAAAACTTGAGAGGTCGATAAAGTTGCTGGACTTCATCGCAGAAAGTATTCCAGCTTTGTTGTAAATCAACATCGCTATTTTGAATGTTTTGGCATAAATTTTCACAGGATTGAGCTAGGCGTTGAGCTTTTTCGGGCGGATAGGTTTTAGTTTTCTTGTTTGTGCGTCTTTGTATAAAGCTGCGGCGAAATTTTTCTACTTGTTGGTTGAATTCAGAATAAACTTCGGGAGTTCGCTGTGATGGTGATGTTTCGCTAAATTTCAGCCATGCTTGATACAACTTGGAATCTACTCCTTTATTGAAAATATTAATCTTCTTTAATATCTCTATTTGAGTAATGTGTACAATATCCGACCAATCCTCCTCAAAATCACCTTCTAAAATTGCCATATATCTGTCGCGACACCGCTTTTTGATGCCACCTAATCGCCGTTTGGCCTCATCATCTGTAGTTTTTTCGTTACCTCGTAAGCTTGAGCCAGGAAACATAATGTCCCACAACTCCTGTATAATTCTTTTCTTTCTTAGATTGTCGGTATTTTGGGAATATAATTGGGCTTGGGATACAAGTTCTTGGAGGAGGCGATCGAGTTCGTGCATGGGCGATCGGGTTCAGCAAAAAAGGGATGCTCTCAATTATACCAAGAGAACACCCCCCACCTCATCCATTTCCCATTCTCTTAAGCCGCGTCGCCCAAGTCGCCCCCAAAGTCCTCATGGCCTTCCTTCCAGTTGCGGTAGGCTTCGTCATACCGCTGCTGCGCCGCCATGATGTCCTCCTCGCATTGTTTAATTTGGGTTCCGTAACGGTGGGCGATTATCTTCAAATCTTGTCCTAAAATCTCTTCTAACTCAGCGCTTTTCTGCTGCACCCACTGCTGCCGCATTCGATCGACCTTTTGCTGCTTTTCCTTGATTTCGTGAGGCGCACCAATCATTTCAATATCTGGCGCAACAAAGGCGTTTTCCAATTCGGTTTTGTCGGCGCGAGATTGAAATAACCGCTGTTCGATCGCCCGATCGCGCTCCAGTTCCAACTCTTTTTTGCGATCGCGACCCATGCTAATATCATAGTCCGCTTCCGCCATCGCCATATTCTTCAGCCGCCCGTTGGTATCCCCCTCAGCAATGTATTTCATTAAATAGTCCAAAGATGCTTCTTGGCTTTCTTTATCAGCCAGGAGTTTTTCAACTTCCGCTTCTGGCATTCCTTCTCGGGGGAAAACACAGCCCAAATACTTTTCAATTAAACGGGCATACTGTTCTGGTAACTCAAAGCGATCGCTCTGAAAAGCACCGGCTAACCAAACAATAGTAACAGGCAAACTGGCGGCGATCGCTTCTATTAAAATCCCCCCCGGCAGGCCCATTTGTACTACAATCCACAGCGCTGTTGAAAATTCCGCCGCACTCAGCGTTCCTGCTAAAATGGCATCGATAGCCAACTGTTTCTGTAGATTTTTGCCTTCGACTTGTTGGATCAGTGCCTTTTGAGTGCGGTAAAACAGTTCATCTAATTCATTAACTGGAGATTGCCCTTGCTGTGCGATCGCGCTAATTTCCTGTTTAGTACCGTGAGCAATTCGCATATTTGTAAATACTTTAGTAGCGCGATCGTCTACTAAAAAACTAGCCAATGCACCGCCTCCCATTGCAGCAGGTACAGCAGCCGGGCCCAAACGCGAAGTTAGCACTTGCGTTCCCGCACTGAAGGTAAGCGCACCTATTACTACTACCACAAATTTTGTGGCTTGTTTGGTAGTCGGTGAAGATTGCCGGGAGACTATGGGATTCATGTCTTGAATGCGGGCTTCGGCAATCCGAGTTTCTGCTGAGTTGGCAACTCTTTCGCTGACATTTGCCCGCAATCCTCTGGGGAGGCGTTTAACTGCTTCTTGGGGAAATTGTCGCCAGCGATCGACTATTTGCCAGATATGAAGTTGAATTTGATTACGATCGTTATTCTGCGGTTGATTTGAATTCATGGTCTTTCCTTTGATTTTGCTGACAATGTTTAATCGTTTAATTTGTGAGGAGTTATGCGGATTTTTGAGGAAGTTACTTAGTCCTGGATGCACGGGGGCAGAAACCGGGTTTTTTACTGAATCTGCGGGCTGCAACCAAATATTTTGAGAAAAACCCGGTTTCTTTGGTCACAGTGGAGGGGCAGAAACCGGGTTTTTAACTGAATCTGCTGGCTACAACAAAGTATTTTGGTAAAAACCCGGTTTCTAGGCTCCTATCGAGAACCCGGCTTCCGAGAGGTTTCCAAAGCTAAACTGACACAGTTAGAAATGTCTTTGAAATTGCAAATTTGCACCTTACCTTCGGATGTTAAATTAGTCTCTAGCTGGTTTTTAAGGGTTTCGTCTTCAACCATGAAGGCGATCGCCCCATTGTTTTCGGTAATGCTGTGGACAACGGTTTTAATCCGCTGAATGTCTTTCGGATTGGGTTGGTTTGGGCCCGGCTCGTCATCTTGAATGGCGATGGTTACTACGACAGGTTTGAGATTGTTGCGGGCGCGTTCTTTTTGGACTGTGTTTTGGATGCGATCTAGAAGTAAAATTAAAGAGGTTCCTGGGTGTTTGTTGGCGATCGCCCGTTTGGTATCTTTACACTGGCCGAGGAGAGATAAACTGTTAGAAATGGAGATATTTTGGGTAGTGACAGGGCGATCGGCAAAGGACATGGAAATTGCTACATCACCGGGTTTATAATGTTGAATGCTGGCTTGACAGTGTTGTTGCCGCTGGGCTGTATAAGTTTCAGCCGAATCCGAATTATCGTCAGCCCGGATGTGGATGATGCGCTGGGTGGTAAACTCAACAAATAAGGTAGCACCGACTACGCCTAAGCCTAAAAGAATTGCTGATAGAATCAGGGGGGATTTGAACCAAGCTTGGTGAGCCTGGGTAGGTGCCACTGGGGTTTGCAGGCGGCGACTGTTGTAGCGCGTGGGGTGGTAGTATCGGCTCATGGCTGTTGGTTTGCTAACTGTGCTACTGGTATATCGAAGAGAGTCGCAACGGTTATGCCGATTGGTGAAAATGATGAAAATGCCCGCAGGTTTTCATCTGATACTGTTATTGCGCTATTGTCAAAAAACTGTAGGGGCGGGGAAAGTTAATAGCCTTAACGGGATGATATTTTAGCAGCTTTACTATTTGCTACTCGCTTAACTAAGATAAAAATATTTATAAAATTGCCCGATGAAGATTCTTGTAGATGCTCAATTATTCATTTTTTTACTTAATTTGGTTCCGATTGGCAAAATGATCTCGCAGTAGTCGATGAATGAAGAGGTACCCCCCGCCAACTTTTTGTAAAAAAATGCGCTCAGTGGCGTGATCGAGGAAATGAGCATAATTCCAAGGAATATATCCATAACAGCGGAGTAAAAGTCGTACAAAAAAATGCTGAAAAATTGCTTTTGCAGAGGAGAACCACATAATTAATCCATAGAAAATTCCACCTATCGGTGCAACAGATAAGCTAGTTATTAGGTCGAATTTTTGCCACATAAATATTCCCCAAAAAACTAAAGTGCCAATAAAGACATAAGGCAGACAAAATAAAGCTGAATTAATTGCTGTCAGTCGAATTCCTTGGTTAGGAAAGGTTTTTTTATCTATATTTAAATTCGGCCCTTCCATGACCTTCGTTAAAATAACTGGTACAAAACCTATAATTAAGTTAGTTTCCATTATTTTCCAAAATTCAAAGGTAATCCATTCTCTATTGAAACAATATTTAGCGATTTGAAGAAATATAAACAATAATAGAATGCTGGAAGGCAAGATTCTCCAAAATCTTTTCCACGACCATTTTAAAGTTTCAATGGTTTGAATTTGTGTTTTTTCATTGCTGAATACAGATTCGTAGTTTGTGATAAGAGTTGTTACAGTATAAATTAGTCCAGAAATAAGTCCTCCCCAAAGAGAAAGTTTAATAGACTCATACTCTAAACTTCTTTGAAAAAACAAAGATCCTATTATAAATGTAAAGTTAATTAAGGAAAATAGTAGCAAACCATTTACGAAAGCATACAGAATAGAATATATATTTTTGGCTAAATCAGATTTTAACCAATTAGTTTGAATTTCCTCTATTAAAAAGATAGTTTTAGACTTTTGCTGCATCTGATATGCAAGAAAAATCAGCCAGCCCTCAGTCTGATCTTTTAAGTAAGGTTGCTCTGTACCTCCCTGATTGGGATCTTTTGCATCTTCTTTCTTACGACGGTCAAACATTCGTTGAATATATCTGTCAAAGAGATGTTTGCGTCTTTCTTCACATGAGTTCATTCTGGGCAAATCTCTATCATTCCAGTACGCCCATGTCATCACATTTAGAGTTAACGGTGACTTCGCTAACTGTTGCAGTGTTATATCAGTTTTTAATGCAGTTCTTAATGCTGTTAAACCTGAGCCAGCCTTGTCAAAGATAGTCTTCTATTTGTAGCTCTTTCAGATCGTCTATAAAAATGGCTCCTTGAAATTTAAAGCGCGTTTTGAGCCTCTGATAGTCTGCAATACGACTGCACACAACAACTTCGGTTTTTCCATACATTTGAATAAACTGATTAATTGCTTGAATGCAGGACTCCCGCCGATCTTCGCGAACTTCATCTAAACCATCTAAAAGAGGTAACAATTTTTCACGGCTGATCCAATCCTTGCTCAGAGCTTTAGAAACCCTATATTTTCCCCAAAGTTCTTCCACTAGCCAATCAAAAAGGGTTTGCCTCCCACCTCTCCAAGTAGATAAATTCAATACTACTGGAATTGGCAGATCTATATCTTGTTCAGCATGAGCAATCCGATCCTCAGCAAATTCTAACAAGCTGGTAGTTTTTCCCGATCCAGGTTCGCCCAAAATTAAAAGCGCTCCCCCCATTCCCATGCGTTCAAAGACATCGATAATTCTAGTTCCTGGGTCTAATTTTCTTGTCAGTTGTTCGGGTGTTTCCCATACCATACCCCAAGGATGTGCGATCGCGTCCAATCTCTCCTCTAAATCCAGTTCTATGCGGAGTCTGCCGTGTAGCGACTTTTCTAGTAAGCCTTCTATCCAGAATTCTTTAACTTTATTTAAAAGGGTCACTTCGTTATCATCGCGCAACTGTGATCGGCGACTTGTAGAACGAAATCCTTGACGCAGTTCAAACCACGTCATAGGAAGTTCAGCAGGATTTTGACAAATTACCGGCAACCAACTAGCCCCCGGAAATTTTTCGTTCCAGTTTTCTTCGAGTCTTTGTCGGGCCTGTCGGACCGAAGCATACAAAGACTTCCCGCGAGAATAAGCTTTGAGAAAATGCTTCAAAAAGTCTTGTGCAACCTGATCTTGTACAGATTCTCGCATCACAATGATTTGAGGAATGTGTAAGTTGGTCAGTTGCCGTGCTAATCCAAGTCCATCGCAAGAGTTAAAAACTGCTAACTTCAAACCCCGACTAATCGCACTTGTGAAAGCATCGTTTAAGTCAGCAATAGTTATCTTCTTATCAGTTGAATTAATATGCAAGTAACCAGTTTCTTTGTCGGTGTTACTATGCCCTGTAAAAAAGAGAACGTCCCAGTTGTCTTCCTCTAGCTTTTTAATTAATCTTTCCTTTGTAGGCTGTTCAATAGTAGTTACATCAGCCCCCGGCAGCCCATTTATTTCCCGCATATCTGCATCTGTATCCAAATTCTGACTATTTCCAATAACAGTTAAAACTTTTACACGCTCTTTGTTTGCAGGCAGATGACTTTTTGGTTCTTGGAACTCTGGCAAGCTAACGGCTATTTCTGTCCGAGGATAATTTTTAGAAAAAACTTCCCACAAATTCCAAGGCAAGCGCTGCAATTCCAAATTATCAGTTAGAATAATTACTCTAATTTCGTCGCTTTTATTTAGATATCTGCCTAACTCTCTGCTGATTTTTTGAACTTCTTTATCTTTTACGCTCAGCCAATTGTTGAAGTTTTGTGCGAGGACATCGGCAGACTGACGAGAACAAGCTTTTGATTGTTTTCCTGCTCTCAAACCTCTAAAATCACCATTCGGCTGTGCTTGAGATTTGTCTTTACCAGTATCGAACTGAACAAAAGCTTCCTTCCAATCTTTATATTGTTTGAGTATTTCTGTCGCTGGGTTCAGCTTTGCTCTGAATTTAACAGCAGGATTCACACCATCTTGCCCCAGGAAAATATTGACCTTAAACCCTTGTTCAAAGTCACCTTCTAAAAACTCGAATACAACTAGCTTACTCATTCGTGTTAACCTATTAACTGTAGTTAAATTGCAAAATATTCCGTAATGCTGATATCGCCGAACGCTACTTTGACACTGAAGCGATCGCCCTGAGTTCCTCCCTCAACTATGATTTGTATCCAATCATTTTTTTCGTCTGCTTGCGTTTGTAAAAGAACCTCTCCTGATTCATCATCTACAGCAGTTAATTGTATACCTTCTGGCAGATGAATTGCACGAGCCGCTGGATACAAACGCAAATGAATACTGAATTCATTTTCAGAGTCTAAAGAAACTGAAACCAACAACGCTACCACATGACTTCCTAACTCAATCAGCTTAACGCGACTAACCTCTTGTGATTGTTCTGCGCTTTTACGATAAGCAGTTAAGACGGCTTCCTTGGGCTGCCAATCTTCCCTGAATATCCCCTCAAGCCATTGCCTTAAAACCTCTACTGGCTGATTTATCGGTTCTCCACCCCAGATTTCATCTAACTTTTCTAGCAACTCTTCTGCTAAATCTTGCAACTCAGTTTTTTGTGAATCGTCAGACCCTTCTCTATCCACAATAGGTGCGCCACCTCTGAAGGCAAAATCTGGTTTTGCAGGCATATAACTCGCTAAAAACTCCCCGCCAGCATACCGTCGCTCGTATTTGTTATAGGTGCGATATATCCGCTCCAATTGAGTAGCAATCTCTGAAATGGGCTGGTCTGCTAATCTTTCCATAACCTGAATTGCTACCTCTTCATCGCTTTGCAAGAACAACTGTGCAGATTCCAGGCGATCGATATAATCAATCAATGTTTCTATTGGTTGAAGACGGGAAATTTCTATTGTTTTAGGCGGTGATTGTGGATCTATTGCTGGATAAAATCCCAACAACTGCACCTCGTTTAATTGTTCCTGAAATTGAACGGCAATATAAGCAATTCTCTCCTCAGTAACTTCGGGTGGTATAGAAATAGCAGTTTGTCCAGGTAAAACCGGACGACATTCGAGTTTACCAAAATCGGGAATTACTAAATCAGCCATATCATTAAAGCATCTGATAACAGGATGCCAACTGTCGCCTGCGCTCAAATCAGTTTCAATTCCCAGCCATTGCAAGAAATGACGAACAGCATAAACAGCCAAAGTATTTGTATAAACTTGTTTGACCTTTTCTGGTGTTGATTGTTGAGAAGCAAACTTATGAGCATCTTGGTGAGCTTGCTTAGAGAGTAGAATTGTCAGTTCACACTTATCTATATTTTTCATGAGGTTTTTTCCTACTTGTTACTAGAATTTTTTGAAATTTCTTCTAGACGTTTTTTGCATTTTCTATTCCAATGAGAAGTGACAGTTCCATAGGGTGTTTCTAATTCTATCGCTATTTCCATCCATTGCTGAGATGGCGTTTTCAGCAAACGTCTTTGAATCAGTTCGTAGCAAGTACAATGGGGGTATCCATTGGGATGACACAATAATGATTCTATCAGACGCTTTAGTTCTTTCTGTTGCTCTTGATTCTCTTGCAATTCTTCTTCAGCCAGAATAATTTCAAGGCTATTAAGACTTTGTGGGTCTGGTATGGTATCTTCTATCGTTCCTCCTTGATTGATACCTGCTGGATCACTCAGACTCACGGTTTTTGGTCGATTCTTTTGCCCACGCTTGACATCGTAGCAATCTCGGCTGAGAATCATCACTACCCAGCTAATAAATTTTTTGCGGACATTCCCAGCATCAGAAGGATTTTTACAATCTGTAGTTTCCAAGTTCAAGCGGTAATTTTGAGGAAACTTATTAATATTACGCTTAACATCCCTTTCTGTCACCGGGAGAGCTTTATCATAATAGGGCATCCAACCTTGACCAAGATATCTATTAACTTCCGGCAATTGGTCTATCGCGAGTGCTAGTGTCTCTGCCTTTTGAGGAGAGTGCAAGGCTTCTCGGATCAGTTGACATAACGACGCATCATCCATAGGGGCGTGAATCAGAACAAAAAAGGGATGCTCTCAATTATACCAAGAAAACATCCCCACCTCATCCATTTCCCATTCTCTTAAGCCGCGTCGCCCAAGCCGCCCCCAAATTCCTCATGGTCTTCCTTCCAGTTGCGGTAGGCTTCGTCCTACTGATCGATATTATCGATGCCCGTTGCATAAGTCTTGCTTGCAAATCTTCCCCTTAATCTCCTCCAAATCAACATAAGAATCCGCCACATCAATCAACGCCTCACTCGTCATTGATCGCAAACTCACCACCTCCACCCTAGCCCTGCAATCGCTTACCTTACCCAGCGCGCAAGCCAAATCTCCATCCCCACCCACCAAAACCACCGTGTCATATTGCCCCCCCAAACTCACAATATCCATCGCCATCTCTACATCTAAATTCGCTTTTTTCGATCCATCCGGCCGCTGCAACACCGGCTTGGACACCACCCGGAACCCGTGATGCCGCATCCACAACAAAAAGCCCCGCTGTTTCTCATCCGCAGCTTCTACTCCAGTATAGTAAATAGCCCGAAATAAAGTATCGTTTCCTACTAAATATTTAAGGAATTTGGTATAATCAATTCTGATTCCCAATTCCCCGACCGCATAAAACAGGTTAGCGCCATCAATAAATATTGCTACTCGCCCGCGACCTGTTTTTGCCGGGACGGATGTTAACCGTTTGAGGGCGGCTAATTGCTGCTGCATTTCATCGAGTTTTTGAGTTCGATCGCCCCATTCCTCCACTCGATCGTCCAGATCGATTACCCACTGTTGCAATTGCGTAATTTGCTCCTGCAATTGCGCTTGTTCCACACTCAAAACTCGTTCTTGAATCGAACTAATTTCCATCGCATCAAGGCGATTTTCCATTGTGCGAACAGTCGCTATTTCCGCTGTCGCAGCTGCCAGACGCTGCTGCAAAACTTCCTCAAAACGGCGGCGGTTAACTAAACTCAACCCGCAGCACAAAGATAGGGGAATTGCCACCGCTGCTTGTTGCGAAATCGTCGCGATCGCCGCTGTGGCCACAGTTCCCCAAAACGCTGTCTGCTCGGCGATTTTGAGCTGCTGGGAGTCGATCGCCCGCAACAGCTTTTTACCCCAAAATTCATTTTCCGACAGTTGAGCTACCTCAGACGGCGCGGTAACAGATGGGCGACGAAGTGCGATCGAATTAGCCATTTTTCAGAATCCTCAGTAGTGTAGTTACGATCTTTAATCGACTGGGCACAGAATATTTATGCAAAACAATTTATGCCCAGGCGATCGCAGCATCCATTTAGCTATCGAGTTGGCGGCGATGGGCGATCGCATCTCCCAGCAAATTCAACAACTCATCAGGCATCCCATCTAAAAGCTGTGCGGCTACATTTTTCCGCCCCGGATCGACACCCGTTGCTAACACCGCATTTAATCTGGGCATCGCGTTCGAGTCCACCAACTGAATTAAACCGCTCAAACACCGATTAAACAAGCATTCTGTTAGGTGGGCATCCTCGATCGGCAACTCAATAGAAGCGCGAACTTCGCCATCTGTAGGATCGTATTCAAACCGCAGCATCTTGACTTCCCAGCTAATAGCCAGCATTGTCTGAAACAGGAGTCCCTTATAAAGGCAGTCTTTCACCGCCAGCAATTGCGGCGCAACGAATTGCAGAAATTCGCCATTTTCGCTAAGCTGAATGAAGATTACAAAATTATCGACATTTTCAGATTTGACACCAGTAATGATGCGAGTATTATCAGCATCAAATTTGTACTTCCAGCCGCGCTGTTCGAGACAGTGGGCGATAAAAGGGAGTGTGGTAGCCATGAGTTTTATGTTCCTAATATATAGATGATTTTCAGGTTGACAGCAGCGCCTTTGTGCGCTGCTATTTGTATATCTGTTAAGCAATCAAGAATTATGCGATCGATTTCTGTTACTTGCCCCCAGGTGGAGTTCTTGGACATTCGCATTGCGCTGTGGTAGGGATAATAGATGAAGGGCGATCGCCCGGTGCAGCTACAGCAGCATTCGTTTTCGGTTCTAAGTAGATACCGTTAATCAAATTGGCAACTAACACCGAAATCAAGGCTGTTTCTAAGACGGTAAATGGCCTTTGCATAATTGACTCCTACTTCAACAGGGGTAAAGAAACTTGAGGTTTTGCTTCCCTCTGTTTAGATATCGGTAGTATTGGGAGTTTTTTATGCAAAGGCGATCGTTTAATATCAAGTCAGCAAGGTTTGGCATCCCACGGTGGGCGGGTTTATTCATAAAACTGAGATATTGCACCCTCCGCCCAAAACTTGTAGGGGCTGGTTCACCAATAGCTTTAAAAGATACCCAAAGACTAAAAAACCCGCCCCCATCCCGCGCGAGAGTCTTTTGGGGATCTAACAGCGATCGCCCCGATTTTTAGCGATCGCCGATAAAAATCTTTGTAAATCAAGGTTTTGAGATACTTGTCACCCCATCAGTCCCTTGAACTTCCAAGCGGTTTTTTGCTTCAATAACCCACTTGTCGAGTTCGGGCTGATATTTTTCCTTTGGAGCGTATTTCAGGCAGCTTTGCCAAGCCGTAAATGCCCCGCTGCGATCTTTTTGAGCTTCTCGCACCCGCGCTAGCAGACAGTACGCAGAAGCGCGATCGCTATCAAGTGCGATCGCGCCATTTAATTGTATTGCCGCCTGCTGATAATCCCCCATTTCCAACAGTGCCCAGCCCATATTCTTGTGCAAAGCCGATTTTAAATCCACTTCTTTGACAAGCAGCAATCCTCTTTGCAGTCGAGGAACAGCAGCCGAATACCGTTTTTCCAGAATATCCAATCGAGCTAAATTATTCAGGGATTTTTCTGGAACACTTATTATCGCCTTTTCGTAGCTATTTCGCGCCGCATAAAAATTTTTCTTGGCATCAAAAATTAAGCCTTGAGTATAATGAGATTCATCCAAATTCGGAACCATCATTAGTGCTAAATTTATACAAAGCTGAGCACCATCCAAGTTATCGGCTGCGTAATTATCAGTAGCGCAATTATTCAAAAAAACAGCTAACTGAGGCGCTGATAATTTAAAAACGATAATACCCAAAAACAGTGACATACCTAACCCTAACTTAACAGGAAGAGAATTGAGATATTGAAATTTTATGTAACGGCTAATGAAATTACTTTTACTTGCGGCTTTACGAAGAAAATTATAGACTGTAAAATTGCCACACTCAATTTCAGCTAAACGCTGCAAAACTGTGCTGGGGTTTTGAGGGCGACGCTGAGATTCAGCAGCCATCATCTCGTCAATTAAATCTGCCAAATTTACTGAAATTTGCGGCGCTAATTCCCGCCAGATTAACTTTTCTGTTGCTGTTGCCACTAAACAATCGGGGTGCTTGCCAGTTAGTAAATGTACAAAAGTCCGCCCCAAAGCAAACAAGTCTGATTTCGGAATGGCAGCGCGATTCTCTTGTTCAGGAGGTGTATAACCGCGCGATAAAATTAACGTAGTATCGCAACTTTCATATTTATCAATATAGGTATCCGACGTTATTTCCCTTGCCGCACCAAAGTCAATTAATACTAGGCTTCCGTCAGGACGGCACATGATGTTGCTCGGTTTAATGTCTCGGTGAAAAAAACCTCGATTGTGCACGCATTCCAAAAATTTGGTGACTTGTTTCAGCCAATCTAGCGCTTGTTCTTCAGAAATTGTCCCGTTTAATTTCAGCCAACGTTCTAGATTTTGACCGGTAATTTGTTCCATTACCAAACAGTGCAAGCGATCGCCGTAACTTGTTTCAAAAGTAAAGTACCCTCCCGGAAAAACTTGAGGAATCCCCATAGATTTCAGTTGCCGCAATATCAGTTCTTCTTGCTGAAACAGGCGAATTACATTAGGATTGCTATCATCAGTTAGCACTTTCAAAATCTTCCGAACTTCCCAACCCGATTCCTCCAATCCCCAGTCTTCTAATTCAAAAATCTCGGTGCGATCGCTTTGATGTAGCATTCTCACAGCTCGATAGCGTTTGCCGAGCGATAATGGCGTGTTGCAAGCAAGGCAATTATCCAATCCGTATGGATTTTGACGCTGCTGGCACTTAGGATTGATGCAGTAGCTAACACTCTCTTCTCCCAACATTTGTTCGTCAAAGTTGTTCATTATCTCCTCCTTCTCAATCTCCGATAGCAGAACTAAATATTATTTACATGACAGGTATTTTTGGCTCTACCGAACCTAGTATGTAAAAAAGTTAATAATTTTTATAAAAATTAACTATAAAATATAAACATTAGACGCTGGCAAAGCAGTTATATATAGACTTACAGGGCTTTTTGTAGTATAATAAA